>Ga0209337_1000144_pt1 | contig 57093 bp, 72 predicted proteins | sample LinPmetageLP53_FD_184044 | JGI IMG/M metagenome (GOLD analysis project Ga0209337, IMG submission 184044) | Marine viral communities from the Pacific Ocean - LP-53 (SPAdes) (version 2) | ecosystem: Environmental > Aquatic > Marine > Oceanic | place: Pacific Ocean | collected 2010-02-08
CATTGCATCGGCTTCCTCTGTGATCGGAAAGTCAAGAGCAACTTCACGGTCTTCGTACATTCCCCATTTGCCTAAATCACTTTCAACAAGCTCAATGTCAGCCCCAGACAGCGCGACGTCGCGCGCAAGATGTCTTGCGCGTGTTTCGTTTATAAGATCAAAAAATGCTTTAGAGCCCGGTCTGTATACAGATTCCGCCAAAGACAACCCTTCTCGAAGGTGGTACTTTAGTCCTTCTGAAAAAAGAACTTCTTCTCTAATGATTTTTTTAAGATTTTGTTTTGTAATTTTCAAAGCCAGCCTCTTTCTAAGAAGTATTTTTTATATTTTTCGTTATATACGTCTAGTCTATTAAAATAGTCTTGATCTATTAGTTGATTTATTGAAAAATAATCGTAATCCATGCTGGACAAAAGAAGTATTCTGCCACTTCTTCCGTTACCATCTGAAAAAGGGTGAATCAATTCATACACTGCATGTCTTTCAAAAAGATCTTCAAAGTCTGTCATTTCCCACCATGACATTGCTTCTGCAATAAAGCTAGGTTCAATATACTGCGTACCACCAGAAGATCTTGCTTCGTTATCTCTTAACATGCCCGGCACGCCTGAATCTAGTACGTCTGACCCCATCGCTCTGTGTACTTCAAGTGCTTCTGCTAAAGTCTTACCTTTTCTTGAGTCAAATGTTGTTGTCGCCTGTATTCCTTCAATTTGTGCTTTTATGTAAGGACTTCTTGTAACGTAACTGACTGGGTATCCTTCAATAACGCCTTCTAAGGCTGACATTACATCTTCAATATCTTCAATATAATCTTCAATTTCATTAGATCGGTATATGAAACTTGCTGCATGCTTTAAGTTTGTCAAGCTATCAATGCTTTCAACTATAATCTTTCTGAGATCATTTTTTGTTATTCTCATGCAAAAACTCCTCGCTATAACTATACAGCGAGGAGAACAAAATTCTTAACAATTACTTGATTTTAATTGTTTTCTTCTTGGACTTAATAACCGCCAGGATCCAAACAGTGAACAAATCATCCGTAAAGTCATCTTCATCTTTTGATATATTAAGCAAGTTTGATAGTATTTTGCGACACATTAGCCTTCGCAAGTATGATATAGACACGCAAAAAAAGTTGTACACTCTCTTTTTTAATTTATTTTAAATTTGGAATAAGTCATCACCTAGCAGGTCATCTAAGAATTCATCTACAGACTGACCCTTTGTTTCAAAAGCATCTATGATTATCCTGGAAGGAAAGATCATGGTCGAGACTTTTTCTGCAACGTCTCTAAACTTTTTAGGTTGATTAGCTTTGAGATTGTCTATAGACACTTTGAAGTCTTGAGAATACATCTCATCAATACCCCGCGACATCATCTGTGTCGTGTAAAAAACTTCTTGTGAAGTCATCAAATCAAAAGATTTAATTAACTGCTTTGAAAAGCGCATTGATATCCTTGAAGGATTTGTCATCGTTGCAAACATATCACTGATTTGCCTGTTATTTCTTAAGAAGTCTAATGTGCCAGATTTTGTCTCCAGGGCCTGATTAGCAGCCTTAATAACTTCAGGAAGACTCGTTATCTTGCTTCTTATTCTGTGATCTGTAATTTTTCTATTAATTATCTCTATAGGCAAGAATTCGTGATCAAGATGCTCAATAAATGCATCGTCAAGTGCACGAAAGTTATTCAATACACTTGAGCTCTTTTCGTAGGCTGCGCGTGCTTCTTCAACTGACTTGGCTTTCTTTATACTTTCGACGACATTGGCATATCCCTGAAAACTGGTTCTTGCTTTTTTAATTACGTCTAGTAAAAAGCGGCTACCTTCGGGTCCAAAAATCGTAGAGTTGGTTGAAATTTGGTCATTGACATCTTGGAGTAATGCAAGCTTACTTATTATCGAATTAACAGATAAATTGCCATCAATTATTGACCCCTGCAATGTCTTAGTTAAGAGCTCCGACATCAGGCCGTTGTTACCATAAGCATAAACATGTTGGCCGGGTAGTTTAGCTTTTTCAAAAAGATTTTTTAAATTAACGACAGATTTAAAGTGGTTCGAGTCAAGCTGTGTTAATACATTTATAACTTGAGTCAGACTTTCAAATTTATCATAGTTGTAGCTTCCATTGGGCTGCTTGATTTTTAAAAGCTTGATAATTGTAGCTTTTACTTCGGGAGAGATGACTATACCTTTAAACACGGCCATACTCATAAGGTTTTTAACTTCAGCAATCTTTTCTCTAAACCCTAGCGACCCAAGGACATGTGTGATTAATTTAGGATCTGTCAAACTTTTGAGTTGATATTCAACTGAAGGTGAGTCTTTCTGTTGGCTTGCTAATCTGTTGACAACTGCCATTATTTGATCATAGTAGGGTGATGTGGCTTTTTTCATGTCTTCAAAGAAGCTGCCGTGTCTTGTATTAGCGTTATTGTCTCTTTCTACTGTTGAGCCTGCACCTCCAGCTGCAGTCTGTACCTTACCGTTCTTTACACCAATACTTATGTAATCCCAAACGCCGGCGCGGTCGGGATAAGGTCTAGGATTATCTTTAATAATGTAGACTAAATATTTGTCTATGCCGTTGTAAGAATAAAACAAATTAGAGCCTGACGTTCTTGCTGTACACCAGGTCACGTCAGACTTCATGGTGACAGGATCAAAGCCTGCAATTCTAATACTGTCAGATTTTGTCTGAGGAACCCAAATATTCCAAGGCCCTACTTTTTTGACGAAGATGCTCGCTGGATCTTCTTCAGCCACTGTATTCTTCGATTTTTTTAAGTCTGATAATGTCATGATCTGAGACATCTCATCGGAAGACATTCTTCCCCAGTCCATCGGGCTCTGTGACCAAGAATTGACGTTCTCCCAATCATATGGAGACTTCTTCCAAGAAGGATTCTTTTCTACTTGCTCATAAGACAACGCGAGTATTTCGCCCCAACTTTTGCCGCCATAATCTTTTTTAGCTCGGCGCTGCCATCTAGATTTAATCTGAGGGACTTTTGAGATGTATTTTTCTAGCGTTAAAATTGCGTCAGCAATAGGGTGAGTTTCTTGGATTTTTGCGTTTTCGCCATATCTTTGAATAAGCCATCTAATGGCAGGAGGCTTAAACTTTGATACTTTTTCTGCAAGAGAGGAATCGTCATTGACAAGTGCCAATATTTCTTCTTTATCTTGCTTAAAACCTTCTAGGAGAAGAAGAGCTTCTCTTAATAAGTTGCGTAGCTGATGCTCTGTTAGCAGTCTCTTTTTCATTTATCTCTCAGAGTTCAAGGCCTGGGTCACGCCAATTAGTGTCAAAGTTTAAATAGTCATCATCTCCAAACCCTACAGCAAAAGAAAGGTCATAGGCTTCATACATCTTATCATCATACTCGTCGTGATAACGATAGAATTTTGTGACTTGATCAAAAACTTTTCTAGCTAGTCCTTTCATCCCTGCTTCTGACGAAATGAAGTCTAAGTCTTGTGTGCCAAAAGTGACAGTTCCTTCGCTAGGTGACAATCTAAGAAGATCGATTGCATTACGCCCGTAGTCGTCAGCGACATCTGCGATGTCGATGGGAAAGTCAGTATCTGTTGGGGGGTAAAATCTATACAACAAAGCGAAGAAGCTCTCTTCTGCGATGTTCATAGAAAAAATTGCTTTAATCAAGTATCCGACGGATCTTTTTGCGACTTCAGCTCCAGCAGCTAAGCCAGGGTTCTCTGCAACGATACTGTCAATCTGAGCGTTTGCAGTGCCTATCATTCTGGCGTGAAACCCGCCAGAAGTTATTACTTTTTGCATGTTATCAACCATCTTTGGAAAGTAGACGGATTCTTTGCCAGTCATAGATCTCACCATGATGGACTGCAAAACCTTTCCGCCGACTCTCGAAAGAAGGACATCAAACCTCTTTGGGCCAAAAAGAGTTTTTACAATTCCATACGCAGCTTTATATTGAGACTCTTCTGAGTCGTCCATCGCCACGTAGCTGGCATCGCCTCGAGGTAGAGGAGTCTCCATAAGCGTACGCCTGATGATCGATTCTAATATGCTCTTTGAAACTTTCATCTCTTCTCCTAAAAGGGTGCCACGATTTCCCAGCCAAACGAAAACGGCAAGGAGTCTTCGTAGTCTGCAATCTGATCTTCTGTAAAGCCAAAAAGTCTAAGATCACGAAAGTCAGCAAATTGTGGGTTTTCGTATGCATGTGTAAAACCCACAAACTTCATGACTTGCTCCCATATGTTTCGTGCGATTTTTAAAATATCCATACCGGCTAAGGCATCACTAATCACTTCTGGTGTTAATTTGATTACAAGGTCTGAATTTTTTAAACCAGACATACCATAGTAGAAGCTAGCTTGTGTAATGTCTTCGGGCAAGACAGATCTCATTTCATAAAACACAACTCCAACAAGCTCATCGACGACGACAGAACCACATGCTGCTTTGATAATTTTTTCTATAGAAATTTTCGCCATCTGCTTTGATTTTTCTTCAGCTGATTGAAACGCTGGTGCTTGAGAAAGTGCCGAGTTTGTCACTTGAGATATTTGACCTAAAACCTTTGGACTGTTCATGACTTGCTTTGCGACGGTGTGATATTTTTTAGGTGAAAAACTACCCTGCGCGATCATTCTTTTCATAATGCCAACTGCTAGTTGTGTCAGCAGTACAGAAACATTTTGACCCCAGTATCTCGATGACGTCGCTTGAGCGACTAGCAAGTAACCTTCAGCGAACTCTCGCATTGGGTCACCTTCATAGTCTTGCAGCACGTACTGCTCTCTTATAACCTGCTTTATAATTGACTCTAATATGTTTCTTGAAATCTTCATTTTTGTCCTTTTCACATTAATGTTTCTCTATTTTCTGGTGGGACCCAGTCTAAATTAAGAATCTTAAATACTTCTTCTTCTGTCTTGCCGGCGGCAATATTCTTTCCTTCATTATTAAGTATCTCGTACTTTGTGTATTTTAAGCCGTATATTGAGGCCCAGCCAGACAAAAATATACTAAATCCTGCAGGACCTGTGAAGTTGAGAACCTGGACCCCATAAGTGTCTTCGTTAGCAGGGAAGAAATCGACTTGAATTCCGCTAATAGAGAGAAAGTAGCCTCGCGGGCTTTTCTTCTTTTTATACGGAAGTTTATTAAACCACTCTTCAAACTCACCTATGCTACAAGGTATAAAGACAATGTCTAAGTCGCCTATATCGCTTTTCTTTCTTCTGTATGAGCCGCAGACTTCAAACTTTTCACACAAGTTAAAAAACAGCGCTTCTCTTAAAATTTCAATAACAGCGTCGACTTCTGCTCTAGAAGCACGACGACCGTCCATCATTTTTCCACTCATTAAACCCTCCTTGATCTTCTCATAAGTATATTGTCGTTTAGTACAATATACAACAAGGACTCGCGTAAAGAAAGTTTTTTGCCGGCTGTGGAACCCAAGAACTGACCGAATGCCTCGTCTTCCAGATCTCTTGACTTTTGAATTGCCTTCATAAAGCCTGTTCTAAAAGCTTCGTCTGTGTGTCTACTTCTAATAGACTGAAGTTTTCTAAGTAAGTTTTCGCTGTTCTTGCCTGCCTCGTCTAGAACTAAGTTGTAGTATCTTGACAAGACGGTTCTAAGTCGCTCAACCGATTCTCTTGATTCTGCCGGTGGGGGTGCTTTCTTAGCACCTAAATCTAACTTGAGCAGGTTTTGAAAGAACATGTCTTCGTCTGTTCTAATTCCGTTCAGGGCGATGTGAAAAGCGTCTTCAAACCCAGACTCTTTGGAAAGTCGTTTAATTTCGTTCCAGACTGTAGGTAAAACCGTCTGACCTACCGCCATCGCGGGTGTGACAAATTCATCCATCATTACTCTTTCAATTGCGCCGGAAGGGTCAGCAGAAGACTTCTGCTTTAAGCCGGGCTCGCCAGCGTAAGAAGGCTGGCTGGTCTGGAATCTCTTTGTCGTGGGTGTAGGTGTGCCTACAAAATCTTCGATGTCATCATAAGGATCTAGATCATCGTCAACAGTAGGTGCTCTTTGAAATCTTGCTTTGTTTTTCTGTGCGCTCGAAGCGGCTGCAGAAAACTCATCTTCAAAGTTCCCTTCAGGAGCCGGGCCGCCAAGAATGTCATCTAGAAAAGAATCTATGCCTCCTAAGATGTCGTCAAAACTCCCACCCGAACCTCGCACTGCTGGTGCATCTTCAGATCCTGCAGGTGTATCAGGTGCAACAGTTGCTAATGAAGCATCATCTAGATCTAGATCGTCGAGCATGTCTTGAACTGCAGAATCTACATCAGTCTGTGTCTTTGTCTGAGCTTCTGCGATTAATTCGATAATTAACTTTCGTAACTCTTTTTTGTTCATTTAATACTCTTCGTCAAAAGGTCAACAAGTTTTCCTGATTCAAGGCCTCGCAAGTAAGCTTCAAATTCATCGTCTTGTGATCTTGAAATATCGTCTTCAGGAACATTTGTCATCATTGAGGACAAAACATCGACCTCTTGCTGGCTGAGATCTGTTGGGTCTGATTCTGTATCGTCACCTTCTAAATCTGTGCCGTAAGGCTGAAACTTGTAAACTTGCCCTACTGGATCTTCATCTTCGTTTTCAGTGGGAGGCCGCACTCTATCAGTCGGAAACTGTGTGACTGTACCTTCTGATAGATTAGATTCATTAACTTGACCGGCGGCAGTTTCAGCTATTCCCATTGCAGAAACAAAAGCAGCGCGCTCTGAGTTTGTTAGTTGATCGTATACAGAAGTACTTGACATATCTTCAGTGCTTGTATCTTTCGGACGATACGAGTCAACAAATTCTCTAATGATTTTTCTAAGTTTTGATCTTTTAATTTTCATTATATTGCGCCTATTGCTGCAGCTGCTTGTTCTCCAGGCAAAAGTATTTTATCGCCTGCTTTAATACTGTCAGCTGACAGTATCTTGGTTAGAGAAGTATCTCCTCCCGACACTCTGCTATTTTGCATTTTTATTAATTTGTTAATTTGATCTTGAGTTAAAGTTACACCAACAGCGCTACTGTATATTTGAGACAAAGTTTCGCCTTGTTTAACTGTGTGGACTGATGTTCTGTCTTCGTTTAACGTTGACTCAACAATTCTTCTAAGTTCTCTTCTAGTAATTTTCATTTTATTTCCTTTAAAATCTCTTCTATATCTAGGCCTGCACAGTCAATTTTTTTAGTGCTACAGTGAAAGTGATTCATGAATCCTTTAAATTTGCCAGACGCAGCATTTTTATCATAAGTCCATTTTTCATCAGGTGCTTCGAGCGGAATACCGCAACCTTCATGCATTGCCTTATAAAGAGCCTTAAGTGCTTCAATCTGGACTGGATAAAACCAAGTAAAATCTTCTACTTTTCTATTTTGCGCCAGCGCTCCGCTTTTAATTGGTCTTTCACCAAACCCATTTTTCTTGTACCAACTTTGATATTTTGTATAAAAAGCATTGCTTATTTCAACTCCAACGGCAGAGTGATTAACTTTAGAATTTCCTGCGTGCCAGCAAGCATCATTCATGTCATGAAGCTGTATAATTGTCCCATCGTTGTCAATGCAAAATTGAACTGATACATTTCTTTTTGCAAGCACCCTTGCACAAGACATGCTATTTAAGCAAACATCCCAGTGAGTAACAAAAGATTTTATATCTCTTTTTCTACTATACTTTGTTAACCCTTTGCTTATTGGATATGGAAAACCTGCGTCTTTAAATGTGTGAACTTTTTCTGAGGGCCAGTCAATTTTGATAGGGCTATCATTCCACCACAAAACATCTGATGAATCTGTTACCCACCCTAACGTATTAATCTTCTGTTCAGCTTCTCGCTCAGAAAGAACTACTCTATACGTACTGGGCCCACACATGCCATCCGGAGATAGATTTCTTTCTTTTTGAAAACCTTGAATTGCTAAAGTTAGTTTTTCATCAAAGTCATTGTGACATGGAATAAACCAGTTAGGTTTCCATCCAAATCGTCTAGCTTGATTTTTGTTATAAGTTTCTTTCCTACCCATAATTTTACCTCTTACAATAAATATTACTTATAAAGGAAAAGTATTCTTTTAAGTATAAAAATGGTGGACCCGGCGGGAGTCGAACCCGCGTCCGCAATAGTTTCAAAGTTAAGTCATTTACAGGTTTGTCTAATTTACTATCACAAATTAGAAAAGATAGCCGGTTTTCCCTGCGCTTACCGACCTGTTGCGCTCCACCAATATTGATTTGACTGTCTTAGCAATTTCTCTCTAAGCGCCACCAGATTGTACGATTTAAGTCTGTCTGTCTAACCACCGTAGCAATATTGGGTAACCATTTTGATTTTTACAACTGCTCTGTTGTGTTGACTAGATTGGATAGAAGGCTCTAATCAGCCTCCCGATTATGCCGCTAAGCGGACAGATTCGAAGTGATAATTGTTATTGGCAATTAAGTTTTTGAAACCGCATTTTAGGTCTACTATTTCGTGTGACCACCTGCACTCTTATTATTCGCTACTCCGTCGAAGCCGTTTCAGGCCCATAATGTTATCTATAAACAAACTGTATAAAAATTATCATAAACGCTAAGATTGTGCATATCAGTGTTTTTGTTGTAAACATTGACTCATTAATGTAGTACCAAGTCATTAGCGGAAATGTCAAGTAAGAAAGAGAAAAAGAAATAAATCTGGTCGTCCAAAGCTCACCTGTTGCTTCCATAAAATATCTTGATGCATACCAATAAACAAAACCACAAGGAATGCCAAAAACTATATTAGAAAGTATTGGACGATTTTCCCAAAATGGATAAACAAACTGGAGATTATGAGTGTACCAAGCGAGAACATGACCGCAGATAGCGAGACAAACCCCAATGATAATGCTAGAATTAAACATGCCTTAGCTAGCCTCCAAGCTACAATCATGAAAAGCTGACGTGCTCTTTTAAAATTTCGTCAATTGTCACAATTGTTCTATGTATTCTTGCTGCATGATCAGATTCTTTCATTAACGCATTTTTGTTTGACTTATAATCCCTAAGCCTTGCAAAATGATCAATTAATTCTTTTCTTAATTCTAGTATTTTATCTAAATCTTCTTTATTCATTTTCTATCCCTTTTAAAAACCATTTTGGCGTTTTTGATCTTGGTTCCCATTTAGCAAACCTTACTTTATCTTTAATGTAATAGTTTCTGTACGAAGCTACAACATCTATTCTATCACAATCTTTGTATATTTTATACTCTTCTTTCATACAAACAGGAAAGTCTGTAAGTACGCTATCACTTATGTTTATAGGAAAATTCTTCCTGAGCCATTTTGCTTCTTTTGTAGTCTTGTGAACTCGATGGTAGCGTTTTTGATATTCTTTAAGCAACTCTTCACATAATCTAAGCTGCCAATTATAGTTACACACATTTTCTGATGTCCAAAGTGTGCAAGGGTGTCGAGCATGAGTCAACTTCCAAGGCGGTTGCAAGTCAGGATCTGTGTTTTTATAAAGCCACGCCTGCGCATCTTTTACACGCCTAAAGTCTGTCATCGTCCGGTTGTTATCTTTTAACAAGTGTAGCCAGTGTGCAGTGCATAACATCTGAGCGCTTTCTAAAATCATCTTAACAACGTGCTTGTTACAATGAAATTTTGCTGCTTCTTTTGTGTCCATCGATAGTATAAAAGTATTCATTAGGTGTTCCTGATGTCGGGCAGGATTAACATTTCAACTATCTTGGTAGTAACCAAAGGATCAGTGGTTGCGTAACTCTGTGTGCATTCTCCGTCCTTTAAAAGCTGATAAAGTGTGTGATCATTCTGGCCTTCTTCTACAGCATCACCTACAAAAATAATTTCTTTGTACTTAGAAAGATGATTTATTACAAAAGTTTTGTCCCATCCTTCTGGGTATATATCAAAGCTAGTTGACCCACCTAATGCAACGCAAAGATTAATATCTTTTTTATCTAACGCGTTCTTAAGTTCTTTAACGTAGTGAACTCTTATCTTTTTTTCCTTGTCACATTCAACCCAAGCATTTCGGGCTGCTGCATCTGCAGCTCTCCCAATTGGGCACCAGTTTAACATAGATCCGCGGTAGTGAAAAAAAGTTCCCGTGTAGGGAAGATTATATTTTAATGTTATTAAAAGCTGGAATGATAAAATTGTTTGGAGTAGAAGCTGGTAGTTTTCTTTGCCTATTTCTTTAATCATGTCTTGGTCAAAGACTTTTTCAAATTTGTTATTTTTCCAAGTGTAATGTTTTGTTCCGTTACAAGGAAAAATCTCTACCCTGTCTACTGGAATTCCGCTCAAATCAAACATATCTTTGCATTGCTGCATAACATATTCAAAATCAGAACCAGTCACAATACCAATTTTTGCAGATGAAGAAAGATCCCTAAGTGCTCTAATCATATCGTGTTGTATTTTTTCTCTTGGTAGAGTTAGTGTTCCGTCCATGTCAAATAAGACAATTTTATTATTTTTCATAAGTCACTAGAATCTTTGATTAGCCGGGAAGAGCTTTGAATTTTTTCGCCGCCAACGCCTAGTATGACTTCGCAATCAACCTTCTGGCATGTATCCCATTCTGGTATTGACGAAGGATTATTTCTGTCCCCGCCTTTTGTAAAAAAGTCAGGCTTTAATAACATAATTGCTTTATCAACAGTTTGGCTATCATCTGTCCACTCAGTTGCGAAATCAACACCTCTAATGCCCGCTATAATCTCAAGGCGCTCTGCTATTGGCATAAACGGCTTTCCCTTCTTTTTAACTAGAAACTGATCTCCGTTAACTAGTACAACAACTTTGCCGTTATTCTTTTCTGCTAGTTTTGCAGTATGTTGCAGACATCTAAGGTGTCCTATATGTAACGGATCAAATCCACCTGACGTCATATAAACTTTATGCCCTAAGTGCTTCCATTCCTGGACTATTCTTAGTGCTTCTGGGTGTAATGCCTTGTTTTTTATGTTCATTTAATAGTCCTAAGAGAACTATAACATAAAAAATAAAAATTTATATCTCATAAAGTGTTGTTGTCACTTATCTTGATATTAAGTTGGGAGGCCGCCGACACCTGAAAAGCCGGCGCTTCCTGTGAGCGAAGGAAATTCTGACGCTTCGATAGGCGTTAAACCTGCACATACTGACCACTGCATAGCAGCTGATGTTGTTATAAAAATTTCTTTGCATCGAACGTCAAGTGTAACTGAATCATTGACAGGGCAAAGAAAAAAGTTCTTTAAAGTTGCGTGAGATAAGCCTTCAGATGTAAATGCAACTTTTAAATATTCTCCGGCTGCGTTCCCTGAATTTGAAAGAGTAATAAATCTTGTGACATTTGGAAATTTAAACTGCTTAGCAGATATAGTCTCATCAGCACCAGTAGATCCTGTTACGTAAGGTATCGCGCTAAGCTGGTATGCAGGAACTAAGTTGGGTCCTGCTTTTGTATGATTAATGGCCATTAGTTTATCTCCTCACTGTTTTGAATATTTTGGACTCTTGAAAGTAACATTTTGTGAACCAAGCTTGAAGCCTCTTCCATTTCTAAAAAAACAGAAGCAAATTCTTCTAACTCTAATGAAATTTGAAGTCTACCTATTTTTAAAATAATTTCTTCTCCAATTTCATCGTATACGATATTGTTAGTTAAAACAATAACACCTGGAATGCCTGAATCATATAGACTTTTTGTATCCATTAATATTACTTATATACCATTCTTCCAAAGATCCTTCACACAGAACTATAAAAAAATCTTTATGATTACAAGATTTACTTATCAGTATTCCGTACTTTTGAGACTTTTCGTGCTGTACTAGACTTTGATTCTCTTTTTCTAGTAGTTCTTTTTCTAGTAGCTGGCTTTTTCTTAGGCTCACTTTTTAACAATACTGCAGGCTCTTCGATTTTTAAATCTTTTTCTACAATAAATATGCTATTAAACTCTTCTTCTGTGTATGGTTCAAAACCTCTATGTGCACAGTAAGAAATTATATCTTTAAAAGAATTAATCTCTTCTCTTTTACAAAAATCTTTAAAAGATAGCTTGTTTCTCTGAAGTAAATATTTTAGCTTAATTGACATCGTCACTCCTTGAATTTAACAAATTAAGTTTGAGAGCTTCAGTATTAAACATTTGCTCTATAATTTTACTAGCAGGTGCTCCCCATTTTTCTTTAACTTCGACAACTATTTTTGATATTAATGATACATCAAAGGTAGAATTACCTATTGAAGTTTTAGTGAGCCTGCTAGCAACATAAATACTTATTTCATCAAAAGCTTTTTGATCCCAATTCAAAGATTCTAGTAACGCAGTAGACTGATGGATCCCATACAGTTGTATTAATAAGTCACTTTTTTTCATGCTCTATTTCTCTCATAAAGCTTACAATTGCATCTTGAAATCTTGGATCTTTTGAAATTCTATTAATTGAATTTTCATCTGTGTCGACATCGTATAGACTTACAATGTCTCTTGCAATTTTTTCAAGAGAGTTGACAAAAACATTTCTAGCTGTTGAGTGATTCATCTTAAAACCTTGCTCTGTCATCAAATCTGATATTTCATGATATGATTTTCCACCTAGCGTTTTCTTTGTTGAATAACCGTTCTTAGACTTAAAGCCTTTAGGCATGGGCATAACTTACTCCTTAATCTCATAAATGTTGCTATCTTCTTCATTAGTCTCAGAAATTCCAAATCTAAGACGTAATACCAGTTCTTCTCTTTTTGTAAGTGACGAAAGTGAATTTATGATAACTTTTCTTATTTTTTCATTGTCAAGAATTGTGTCTAGCGATTTTGCATTTTCGTCTGGTAAAGTATCGCCAAACGTTTTGTTTCCTTCTTCACCAATACGTTCGTCAATAGACTTTGCATATTTTGCCTTAATTCCTTTTAGTGCTTGTCGAACATGCTTTTGTGACAATCCTAAAATTTCACCAATCTCAGTTTCTGTAGGCTCACACCCAAAGTTTTCACGATATTCTTTTTGAACTTTCCAAACTTTTCTTGCATTTGAAAGTGTATGGGAAGGAATTTTTACCTGGGAGCTATTGTTTGTTAAGCTCCGGGTTACAGCTTGCTTAATCCACCAAGAAGCGTAAGTGCTAAACTTAAATCCTTTTCGCCAGTCAAATTTCTCAACTGCCTTAATAAGACCAATATTTGATTCTTGAATTAGATCTTCGAGGCTACCTCCGTACCTTGCATATTTTTTAGCAATAGAAATAGCAAGCTTAAGATTGGATTCAATCATAATATTTTTTGCTTTTGCATCGCCCGCTTCGATTCTTTTAGCAAGTTCAACTTCTTGCTCGCGTGTTAGAATCTTGTGACCACCTGCAGATTTAAAATACAAGTCTAGTGAAGACTTCATAATACTCCTTTAATTTTTAATTTTTAATGTTTAATGTTTGTAAGCTTATTTTAAAATGCAAAATAACTTATTGCACTTTTAAAATCCGTCTATGTTCAAGCTCACGATAAACATAGCAGTAATAAGTCTGAAGACTTGTTAGTTTTTCTTTTTCTTTTTTAGAATTGTCGTTTCCAAACTCGATATCTTTAATTTTCCTACGCAAAGTAAGAAAAATCTGCTTGATTTCTTTTTGGTCCACTCTCTGTAGCTCATCCTTGTTTAAGATTCTCACTTAAACCTCCCTTATTATGTTATTATTATAAACATAAAAAAGTACATTTACACTCTAAAATATAATTTTATTTCCACGAAGTGTAACTCTTTTCTTGTTGTACTTTTCAACTGTTATTGACTTTACGCCTGGTAGATTTTTTATCATTCCAGAAAGCTTTTTTACAGAAGAATATATTTCGGAAGTTTTTGGTAGAAACTTTATTGAGATTGTAAGCATTGCGTCACCGTCAGCAAATCTTGCAACTCTGTCAGCCTGAGCTACGACTGCAACTGTTGGAAGAATTCTTATTCTTGTCATTAGATCAGGAACATGTGTTTCATTTTCAAGTCTTAAAGTAAGTGTTGATGAAGACACTTTCTTTTCAAGCTTGTAAAGAGATTCGAGCATTATTTTTATATCATCTAACTTTGACATTTGCGCCTCTCTTATACATATCCTTGTAAGTTTAAATTTTCAAGAAGAAGTAGTACTTTCTTCAATCATTGCTGAACCTACTGACAAGAGCGCTGCTGCTGCAGAAACAGAATTTTCTAGTGCACACCTCGTCACTTTAAACGGGTCAACAATTCCTAGTTCAAACATATTTCCAAACTTATCATTTCTAAAATCAAACCCTACATCAACGTCAGAAGACTCAATTTTATCTAGATATGAAGCAGGATCTTTTCCGCCATTTAAAATTATTTGTCTAAAGGGCTGCAAACATGCGTGTATTAGAATAGACATTCCTGCTCTAACACCATCGTCTTTAATCTCTTGTTGTGCAGATGCAATATCTTTACTTACTCTTGCAAGGGCCACACCACCACCTGGTAGAATTCCTTCTTGAATAGCTGCTTTTGTTGCATTTAGAGCATCATCAACCCTATCATACCTTTCTATAAGCTCTGCTTCTGTAGACGCTCCTACTCTTAATACAGAAATTGCACCTGACAGCTGCCTAAGCCTATATTGATAGAGCTCTCTTTCGTTACTTGAAAGACCCGGTTCTAGCAGTGCTTCTTTTATAGAAGCTATTCTTGCTAGACTTTGATTTGAACGATCATCTTCGTCAACAATAAAAAGCGTAGAGGCCTTTTGAACAATTACTCTTTTACAAGAGCCAAACATGCTGTTATCAAAATCATTCATGTCAAAAGAAGCATTAAGAACCTTTCCGCCTAGAATAGTTTGCATGTCACCAAGAAGCTCATGTCTTGTTGCACCAAAACCTGGAGACTTAATTGCTGAAACTCGCAAAGAGCCTTTAACCTTATTTAAAACAAGTCCTTGCAAAGCGTCACCGTCAACATCATTCGCTATTATCAAAATAGGTTTGTTCATGTCAAGTGCTACTTCAAGAGGCTTCATTAGACTGTGAATAGAAGTGTAAGAACTATCTGCCATTAAAATGACAGGATCTTTAAACTCACAGATTGATTTATCTTTGTCAGTTATAAAGTAAGGAGAAAGAAAACCTCTTTCAACTTGATATCCGTCTACAACAGTCAAAGAAGATTTAAATCCTTTTGCTTCTTCTACTATTACTTCTCCATCGACACCAGAAGCTTTTATTGCAGAAACTATTAAGTTTGCTACTTCTTCCTCTCCGTTTGAAGAAATAGTCGCAACCTTCATTAGATCTTCATCGCTTTCTACGTTTCTTTTTTGCTTTGAAAGCTCTCTTAATGCAATGGCTAGCCCTAGCGACATTCCCTCCTTAATGCTTTCTATATCAAATCCAGCTGCTTTCATTCTATGACCATGACCATAAATTGACTGTGCAAGAACTGTTGCAGTAGTAGTTCCATCACCTGCTTCTTCTGCTGTCCTAGAAGCTGATTCCTTAATGACTCTTGCACCTAAGTTTTCGACTTCATCTATAAGATTAATTGCATTTGCAACTGTCACGCCGTCTTTTGTAACTATCGGGTGAAGGCCTGGACGCTGAATTAAAACTAAGCGTCCCTTTGGACCCATTGTTGATTTTACTGTGTCTGATAGTCTGTCAACCCCTCGCTTTATTGCAGAAGAAAGTTCTTCGCCTGTAATAATTTCTCTTTTAATTTCAGCCATTTCTATCCTTTTAATAGCTTAGAATTACTTTTGTTTTCTAAAAGTGTCTTATCTATACTGATAATTCTACGATGATTACTAATAACGTTAACTGCTACGTAGATATCACCTTCCTGCAAAACAACTTCATTTTCAGAAATGACGCCTGCAGATCTTAAGTTTTTTTGAGTGTTTTCGCTAAGATACATTATAACTCCTTGAATGTATTGCAGTATTTTTTCCAAGTAGAATCTTTTATCATGGAAGTAAATTCCATTTTTTCAAACGCTGACTTGAGTGTTGTAAAATCTTCTGATCCTACGTGAGACTCCATTTCGTTCATGCGTTCAGAAAAGTCTACCAACCTTATGAGGTTGACATTTCTCTGAAATATATTCATTTTTTCACTATCAGAAAGAAACTCTTTAAGAAGCTTTTCATTCTTAACTAGTTTTGTCGCGGTTTTATCGCCAACTCCTTTTATTCCTTTAATGTTGTCAGTTGCATCACCTCGAAGTGCTTTCCACATAACATAATCATAGTCAGGTTTTTCAATAAATGATTTTCTAACTGGGTTGTATATTTTAATATTTTCAAATGCATTAAGCATTTGAATAAAATCAGAGTCAGAAGATATAATTGTGACATCGTCGTTTTGTCTTGCATGAATTGCAGCCAAAGTTGCAATTGCATCATCACATTCAAGCTTAGGGTGCCTGACTGTTTCAAAGGGAAAGCAATTCTTTATCAGCGAAATAATTGTAGCTTTTTGCTCATGAAAACTTCTATCTTGCTTTACCCTGTTCCCTTTATACCCACCTTCAGTAAGTTTGTTTCTAAACTCTGGAACACCTTCTAAAACAAAATATACTTTATCAGGATTAAACTTTTCAACAAGCGGCCTTACACCTCTAAAAAAGTTATAAACAACTGGATTGACTCCTTTTGTGAAACCAGAACGTGCTCTATAGATTAAATTATACGCATCAAGAAACAAAACTTTCATTAAACTCTCATCTTATCTAAATCAGATACTTTCATATTGGCCATGACACCATTGCCTATGTCCACCTTTACTATATCATCATTTAAAGGAGTTTGCACACTATCTTCTTCTTTAATGTCTTTAGTGTAAGGACTTGTCTTAGAGACGAGTGCTTCATCTTTTTCATGATTAAGCTCTGTACCAACTGTGTCTTCGATTACACCGTATACATGTTCAGATATTTTCATTGCAGATGAAAGCATCTTATCGATAGCATTTTTTGCATTGCTTATCATATGTACCCTTACTTGTTTAATGTTTTCGAATGTTGCACCTTTTAGTTTTGATACATCTACTTTTGTTTTTTCTTCATCTGGCATTTCTGCAATAAAAGATTTTTCAATCCCCTCAAGTGTTGTTCTAGTAATCTCTTCAACAACTCTAAAGGGGATTACTCTTGCAGTCTCATTACCAACCAAATAAAAAATTTGCCCGACTTTGTATTTCATAGAATCACCTCAGTGTCTATAATAATACAAAACGAGCAAATTTTTAATTTTAGAAGGAATTATTTTTGTAAAGCTTTTTTAATATCTCTTGAAAGAACTAAAACATCCTTACCTGATATTTGTTGAAGGTATGCAGAAAAATCTATCTTTGATAGTTCAGAAGCAAGGCGCCACTCTTCACGATGGCCTCCGTGAATTTGAAAAATTCTTACAAGTTCTTTTATTGCAGATTCATGTAATTTCATTTAGAGTTTCTAAAACCTATTCCTGGAAATGCAGTATTTACAACGCCTTTTCTGCTATTTGTAGGCTTTCGGTCGCCATATACCCAACCTGACGTTAGATTTAGGTCCTTCATAACGTTTTCAACTTCTTCTGCAACAATTCTCTTAAGCTTTTGCTCTGCAAGTGTGGCAGGCGAAACTTTTTTTGCTTTTCTTGACTCTGAAAGCATTTTTCTTGCTCTTCTAATTTCCTGGACAAGCATTGCTTCATCAACTTCAATTAATTCATCCATGTCTTCTTCCATGTCTTCGCCTTCCATGTGATGCATTCCTTCATTTTCTGCATCCATGCCTCTTTCATCATCTGCGTCACCGTCAGCTTCCATGTAATGACCGCCTTCTTCAAGTTCCTCAGAAAGTTGTCCTTTTCCGTATCTGTGCTCGCTTTCATCACTAAGCGGTGTTTCTTCATGATAGCTTCTGTTTGAAGCCTCATTTAAAGTCTTTGTGCCACTCTCAACACCTGCAAGTTTACAAAGTCTGTCTAAGTTGATTTTCATACTATCCTCCTAAGATTGTATATTAACTATACTTGATTTGAGGTTTTTTCTTCAATATTTTTTCTAACATTTGAAGTAAGTAGCCTTCCTGCAGCACTAGCTTCTTGAAGCGGCTGCAAGCCTAACGAGACTCTTACTTCGTCATACAACTCTGGACTTAAACTTTCTTTTAATACTTTCATATCTGCGTACTGATGCAGATCCATTTCAAGAATTGGGACAGGTTCACCATCAAGACCAGGCTCATGCTCGCCTGTCTCTCTGCTTTCAAACATATACATAAGCGAAGGCATTTTTTCTTCTTTTGGAACCATCACAAAAGGAATTTTGGAACTTCCGCCGTCTTCACTTTCCTCATACATAATTTCTGGAAACCACTTACTTGTCATTTACTTCTCCGTTAGACAAATAATAATATCTTATAGTGGGTTTGATGTTAAACTAATTTATATTTTTAAATACTCAGAGGTTCAGAATTAATCAAGTCAATAATTTTATCTTTTATTGCATTTGTAACAGGAACATTCTTAGAGTACCCGTCGTTTTCTAATTTTTGAAAATATCTTTCTATTTCATCAAGATAGTATTTTTTATTTTTTCTTTGACCTACGCCTAAGTGAATTTTTTTTATTTCTCGATAAAGCTCATTAACGTTTTGACTTCTTTGACGAATAACATTGTTTTTAAAATATTCTTTTTCTTTTATGAATTCTTCATTTATTTCTTCTTTTTCTGCGCCTTTAGCAATTAGATGATATGTTTTAGGAAAAAGAATTTGATAGCTTGCATTCTGGCTTATTCTTAGCTGGTTAAGCATTTTTTCTGATGATATTTCTATTACTTTAAAAAAACTTGCCAAATCAAAAGCGCCAGGAAGTTGTCTATCTGTATTTTTATCTTCATACCCGCCTAAGTTTTCAAAATAAGCATCTACTATTTTACAAACAGGCGCAGCTGAAGGAAAAAACATTATATCGAGAGTGTTTTCTATCTTGCTTATTATTGCTTCTTTATCACTGGAATTTCCCATAAATTTTCTAATTGCTGTATTGTACTGGAGATTTTCATCAGGTGTCATTGTCATTCCTGTTGATAAAAATCTATCAAGCTTTTCAAGAAAAGATTTTTTTGACAGCCCAGTTGGATTAAAATAAAGTGCTCTATTTAAAAAGAATATTATTTTTCCGACCACTGAATTGTTAGTTGACTTTTTTAAACTTTCTAATTTGCAACGATATCTATCGTCACTAGATCTAAACTCAGGTCCTTCAGGTTTTCTTATCTTAAAAGCTTCTCTAATTATTTTTCTAATGCCTTCTTCAGAGAGTATCATTCTTAACCTCTTAGCATCATTCTTCTAACTTTTCTTCTTAGCAATGTTAGATCTTGTGACTCGTTTACTCTTATTGGAGGGGTTGTGTCTTCCTGTTCTTCTTCACTTGGTTCTTTGGCTTGCGTTTCAGGAGAATCTTCTGCAGGTTCTTCTACAGGCTCTTCAGATGGTTCTTCATCTGGAGCTTCTTGTCCTTGAAAACTTATTGAAACAGGAGGCTCGCTAGGATCTTGTGCTTCCTTACCTTGAACCTGACCAGATATAATGTCAGAAAATGCTTCTAGAAAAACAAAAAGAGCTTTTCTTTCAGCATCAGAAAGCTTATCATAGTAATCTGCTGCTTGCTTTTTAATACCAGAGTCTTTGAGTGACTTACCAGACCTTAAAGTGTTTATTGCCCGTGTAATGGAGTCAAATGAAACGCCGGCGTCAACAAAATCTTCTTCAGCATCAACTTCTTCAGCATCAACTTCTTCAGCATCAACTTCTTCTGCCTCAACTTCTTCTTCGTCTTCTTGTTCAGAAAGATTTCCAAATAGTTTTTCATCACTGCTGTATTGACTTAAATAGTCCCTTGTTGTAGGATCAGCATTTTCATTTATTCTTTTTGATACTCCGACAGCTTCACTAGAAATAATCTTAAGCAAGCTTAGCAGTTCATTTTCGTTTTTAATTTTGATCATTTTAAATACCTCAATTACTCAACTATAACTATCTTTAATAAATAGCAACTTCTTTCATTTTGTCTAATAAGCTCGTAGTTATCGTTTTTCACATCCAATGAATTTAGTATTCCATCAGGTGCGTTTATACTAAAGTTAACAACTGAATTTAAAAGTGTTGAAAGGTACCCGTAAGATTCGTGAATTTCTATTACGAGTGATTCTACAAAATTTTCTTTTTTAAAGCTTACAAATTTAAAGTTATGAGAAAAATCTTGAAATTTAGCATTGACATAAACTATTTCACTTTTTAACTTTTTATTTTTTTCGCTTTCATCAAGTAAGTTTTCTTCTGTTACTCTTCCTTTTAGTTCATCACTGACAAAAAATGACAACTAAAACTCCTGAATGAATTTAATATCTTCGTATACTTCATCAATAAATTTTGCTAGCTTAAGATCCATTTCAGATATTTCATTAATATTATGAGTGTAGAGTTCTACTTTGACATAATCACTACCTACCTCTAAAAGCGGATGATGCATCATAATATCTGACTCTTTAAGTGTTTCTAAAACAAAGTATCTTAAATGTTTATGTTTTTCAAAAGAAAACCTTTTAGATAAAGCGGTTTTATAGAAGTCAGAAACTTCTTCCCATTCAGATTTACTAGCTTCAACAGGTAATTCAGGAATATTTCTAATTCCTTGAAATTTATCAGTAAATAAATTTTGCATGCCAGATGAAAAGCCAAAATCTTCATTTAGTATTTTTGACTTTTTTTGTATCTGGCTATATAGGTTTTTCATTTTTTCCTCTACAAGCTTGTGTCTTGAATGTGCATGCCAATTGCTTGTATAACTACATCTCTCATCTGTTTTTTATTTTTAACTAGTTTTTTAACTTCTTTATCAGAATAGTCCTTAATTGACTCTATTTCTGTTTGAATAGCTGAGTTTATGCCGGTATCAACCTTGTCTGTCATTTCTTTAACATCTGCTTTCTTACCGTTGATCATTTGGTCGCCTGCTTCAAGTAGTTTATCAAAAATTTGTTTTGCTGTTGCTTTTCTTTCTTCCATTGTTGAAGCGCCGCCGCTATTTTTATCAGCAATTGCTGTAAACCAGCACACAAAGTTTTTAGCTGCTGGATTCATTTTTCCAAAGTCAGGCATTCTTTTAACTCTTCCAACAAAAGGATAGATTGTTTTTATCTGGAAATCTTTCATGTTCTTTTCTAAAAATTTTGCTTTTGTTTCTTTGATACCTAATTCTGTTGCTGTTACGTATGCTGCGTCTTGCGCTTCTCTTAGATCAATGCCAGAAAATTCAGAACTCATCATTTTAATCATTTCTTTTTCTACTTGAACAGCACTTCTCACAACCTTTGTTGCAATTGCCTTATTGATACTGTTAAAATCTAAGTCAGGAATTTTTTGAAGGCCGCCGCCGCGAAGAGTTTTGCCCATAATACTACCTACGATATTTCTAACAATACTAGGTCCAGCAGCACCTGAGTCGACTAAAAAGTCCAAGTCTTCAGATGCAATATTCTGAAGTAGTGTTTCGCCGCCTCTTGTAGCAGGTCTTTCAACTTCATCACTCTGACCTTCAAAGTCAACTTTTTCTGGCATTCCATAAACTATTCTCGTAACTGCAGAAATACCTACTTCTTCGCTAGCAGCTGCTCTAATTACGTCTGATGCTAAGTCTTTAACTTGCTGTTCACTATAGTAGGGCGTGTACTTTTTTAAACTTCCTAGTTCTTCTTTTGTTAGTCCAGTACTTTCGATTTCCTTTATTTGTTTTTCAGCTGTTGGTGCCAGTTCTGACATTATGTCATTATAAACATTGACATAGTTTATATCTTCTGAACTTGCATCGTCATCTTTTAGTGCATCGAAAGCAAGTTTTTGCTTTCTACTAAGCACTCTGTAGTCATAGTCTCTAAAAGATGAAGAAGAACCATCATCATTCTGCATAATTCTTGAAGCTATTTCGTCTGTGAATGCTAACTTCTTTTCTTCTTCAGGAATGTTTGGATCTTCTAGTCTTGCTTGAAGATCTGCAAAATCTTCATCTGACATGATTTCGCCTTGTTCTTTTTCTACGTTTGCTTCTTCAAACTTTTGATCAACGTATGCACTTACATCTTCTACTATATTTTTCTTATCAATTATAAAAGTTGATTTTGCTTTTCCTGTACCCTGTGTAAAACTAAAAGAATCATTCCCTGAAAGACCTGCAATTATTTGTTGTATGGCTGAGTCTCTCGCTTCGTTTTCTAAGTCTGAAGATAGCTCTCTTTTTTCCAGTCTAAACTCATCAGATTTTACAATTGCGTAAGCAACGACTGCATCAACTATGGCCTGTCTAAGTGTTTTTTCTTGCCCTGCATGTTCAATTTTTTCATTAGGATCTAATCTGCGCTGAGAAAAGACTGTTTTGTTTGGTATGCTAAAAGGTTCTTTTTTAATTTGCGCTGAAAACCCTGTATCTATAATCTTAGAAAGTGCTTCTGAATCTGAAGCAGCTACGTTTCTTGTGAGTGCACCGTACTTTGGGTCGTAAAGAATTGACTGCACAACTCTATTGGATACTTGGTCTAAAAATTTAACAATAGTTAAGCCGCTTTGTTCATACTGTGTATAACCTGCGTTAACTAATTCTGCAAACTTATCAGAGACTTCTGATAATGACCCAGCACTACCCGATCCGTACTTATTAATAAACTTAATAACCCTAGGTTTCCAGAATTCTTCTGTTTTCTTTTTTGCAGGAAGTTTATAAGTTACTTCATCATTTGTGTTAATTTCATTATTTAGTATACCTTTCCACGAACTTGCCTCACCTTCTGATGATGTAGACTCTTCAGTACCTGCACCACCATATCCAAATTTTGCTGCGTGCTGTGTTCCTATTATTCTAGAGACAACATCCATTGAATCAATTACACTTTGCGAAACAGCTTGAAGACCAAACATCTCACCAGATTCTACTTTTGAAATTAGGTCACTCCAGTAGTTTTGACTTAGGACTTTTGATCTAGTGCTGTCAGCGTCATCTCTGTCTAAGTCTTTACCTCCACTTGCAATGTCTCCTAGCATTTTATCTGCTTCATCATCTGTTAGTTCTGGAAGCTCATCATCATCTTCTAAGTCAATAACATCTGTGTCGAGATTTTTTCTAGTGCTTGCAGAAGCTGTTGGCGCTGTTGCAAGCTTGCCAGAAGTGCTTGATTCTATTTCATAGCTGCCCTGAAGTGCTGATTCAATCTGATCATAAGAGACACCGTATCTATCAGCAAGCCTTTGCACGTCTAATGTTAAGTCGTAATAAGGATCTTCTTTAAGCTTTTCAGATATTTCTACAAAAAGAGGATCAGACATCACATCTTCCATGCCTCCATATCCGCCCAACTCTGAATCAAACTTATCGTCTGTTTGATCCATCCCATCGTATGATGTATCTCTGTATCTATCGTCGCCGTCATCATCAAAAAATCCGCCAGGTGTATATGCCTCAGCAATCATTGTATCTTCAGCTTTATCCAGAGACATATCCAAGCTTTTATGAAGCAACCTGTAAAAATGTTCAATCTGAGAAGAAGGTACTTCTTGTGAAATTCTTTCAGCTGCTGCTCTTAATTCTCTCATTGTTGCAGGTACATACTCGGGATCTTCTACAGGAGGTGCTGTAGTAGACAACTGTGTTGCCATTTGTGCATCAGGGACAACTGGGCCGTCATTGATGTCAAATGGGTGCACAAAATTTCCACCTGGATTGTCACCGTACGTTCTGTTTTCTGTTAGCTTTGACTTTAACAAATTGAACAGTACAGACTTTTTAACTTTTACTTTCATAGAGATCTCCGTTTTTCTTTATTAAGTATCTTCTAAATATAGATTTTTATTAATTTGCTGCTTGATTTACAGAATATGTAACAGCAACTGTTGTACCAACGCCTAACATAAATGCGCCGTATGTCGCCCATCTTTGCCACACGTCTCTTTTTTTATCTTTTTTGATTTGAAGATCACGTGACTTTATCATTATTTGATACATTTCAACTTCAGATTCGTATCTTATATTTAAAAGATCATAACTGAGTTGTTGATTTGCTTTAAATTTTTTAAAATCAAATTCTGCATCAATTTCGCATTGTACAATATCTCTTTCGTGCTGAGAAATTATTTCTGCGAGTGCTTCGTTTGTCAATATTTTACCTGAAAACGGAGCTTGCTCACCTTCTTCTATGTTAACAAAATCAGGATTGGCTAGTGCCAATCCTGATATAAGTAAAAAGAATTTCATGTTTTACTCTCCTTCTAAGTCGTACTCTTCCTTAAGAATATTATCAAGCTTATCAGGATCTTTTAATAATTCTTTTTTTCTTTTAATCATTTTTTCATCAGCTAATTTTTCTGATTTGCTTCTATCTTTTTCTGCGTTGTTTACTGCTTCTTGGTTTTTTGCAACTGCATTAACAGTTTCTTTTTGCTGTTTTATTCTTGCTTTTTCTTTTGCACGAGCATCATCTTTAAGAACTTTTTCTCTACTTCCAGAAGTTCCCCACACTACGCCTATTAGTAAAAATAAAAATGCAACAAAAATTTCCCAATACTCAATTGCTAATTCTTTGATTTTAATTAAGTATTTCATTTATTTTCCGTGACGCCACACCTGAACTGCATCAATTGCAGACTGCCCTCCAATGTAAAACATTGCAATCATACCCCATGTATCAGGATCCAAACCAGCACCAATTAATAGTCCTGTTGCGGTCAAGAAAACAAGTAATTTTCTAGAAACAAGCTTTTCTTGAAATGCATCCAGCGCACCTTTCTTCTCGCTGTCAGAGTAAAGAGAACTTTTAAGTTTATTAAAAGCACCTTCTTCGACTACATCTTTTGCTTCTTCTACAATATTTGTATTTTCAGACATTACAATCTCCTTATTTTAATGGATCTTCTTGTTCAAGCATGTCAAAGATTGATTTGACATCTGCTTTTGAAAACTTTTTTTCTGTTTTATTCTTTTTATTTTCTGCAACCTGATCTAAGAGTCTAAGCATGTGTGGGCTTTCTGATAGGATTTGCTGAACAAACTCTTCAAATACTTCTTGCATTGAAAGGCTTCTTTCGAAACAAGCAATTCTAAAAGCGGCATGTGCGTCTTTAGATATATTAAAATGCACAGATTTTTTATTAAATCTTTCTGTTCTAGAAGACAATCAACCTCCTCCGGACGGAAGACTTCCAGTGCCTCCTGCAAAAGCTCCAACTGCATAGTCGTCTTCTTTTACATCAGGAACATTACTAAACTCAACAGGTTCAATTCCGTATGTCTGAACTAGAGTATCGCTAAATGCTTGGACAAAAGCGTCGCCGTAATTTTCATCAAGGAATGTTTTTGCTCTATTGAGGACAGCTTCTTCTACGTTTAACAAACTCTTGTAGTTACTTAGAAGTCTAACAACTCTATTTGCAAACTTATCGATATCCAAGTCAGGTACTTCTTGATCATCTGCAGGTTCTGTCACAGACATGTTTTCGCTACCAGACGGTTCTGCTGGTTCGTCTGCAACTTCATCTTCTGCTTCAACTTCGGCTTCAATAGCTTCATCTTCAACTGGGTCGTCTGGTGGTGCTGCTTCATCTTCTTGTTCAAGTAAAAATCTTAGATTAAGACTACTCAAAGACTCATTTAGTGAAGGCTCTGATCTTATTGAAGAAGTTTCATATCTTAAAAGCAACGCATCAATTTGGTCATCGACAGAATCTTTTGCAGGTTTGCTTTTTAACTTAGGTTTTCTAAAACTAACCGGGTCTTCAGGCGTGTCTGCTCCAGCAGTCTTCGGAGCCTCTTGTTCAAGTATTCTTCTTTTAAAGCTTTCTGAAAAAAGCTGTTTTAATTCTGATCTTTTCATTTTAGACACCTCTAATAATATTTAAAACTTTGTCTGCTTTTTCAAACCTTGATTCAACAACTGTCCATCTAAGTTGTTTCATCATAGCATTCATGTAAGAACTTGCATCTTTAAGATAGTCTCTATAATATGCATGTTGCCACAGATCCATAACGATAACTGGGTACATGCCTGCAGGTACATTTTGAGAATGAAGATCGATCACGCAGTTCATATAAGATTGCGTATAGATGTTTAGGTAAGTAACTGCCCACCCACATCTTGAGGACATTCCGCAAGCAATAAAATCGCGTTGCCAATCATCAAAAGTTCCAAAGTCTCTGTTTAGTCGCATATAAGACAAAGAATCCATGGATATTCTAGAATTTGCATCGCCTATGTTTGCAAAGTATAATTCATGAAGATAAGCAGCATTCATATTGTAAGTCTCATCAATTTTTAAAGATCTAAATGCTGAGTGGTTTGAGTTAACTTCTGACTTATCTACACTGTCTAGCTGAGCGCTTACTTTGTTAAAATCTTGAACATAGTTGTCGTAAAGTTCAATATGATTTTGAACATTCGATGGAGAAAGAAAGTCTGTCTTAAGACTAAATTGTTTTGGCTGCGCTGCAAAAGATTCATTTAAAGATTTTTTATCACTTACGCCTAGTGTTTCTTTAATAGCTTTTTTAGCTTCTTCTGTAAAAAGATCATCAAGTTTCATTATACTGCCTCATATTTGCCAAAGTCTTCTTCTGTCAATTCCATATATACTTTTTTTTCACCGCTAGGGCCATAGTATCTATAGCACTTGACAACAGGTTTTTCTCCGTCAAAATTAATTTCTTCAATAGTATACTCATGTTTTGTATTCTTGTCTCTAATCAAAAGACCAGAAGACAGCATGTCCATTGTCTTTCCTTTTAGTTTACCACCTTTTAGTGATAATGTCTCTATAATCTTTTTATACAAAACATTCTCCTATTTTTAAAACTTTCTGACTTTAATGCCTGCATCTATAAGTATATCTATTCCGTTAGACTGTTCATATCTTTCTAAATAAATTACTTCATCAATTCCTGCATTTACTATTTTTTTAGCACACATTGTGCAAGGTGATAAAGTAACATACATTTTTTTATATTTTGGATTGTTATAGTCTAGCTTGATTAATGCGTTATCTTCTGCATGAATAAAACCACTCTGGCCAACTACCAACGAGTCTCTTTCATTGCTTCCACCTTTTTGATCACCATTGTACCCTATAGAAAGAACTTGTGTATTTTCTCCATTGACAATGATTGCACCCACTTTGTGTTTTGAATCAGGGCTTCTTCTTGATATTTGAACAGCAAAATTTGCCCATATTTCATCCCATTCAGGTCTCATTTTTTTCTTCTATTTCTTGAACTTCTTTGTCAAAAATGCTGTCAATAACATAATCACCGGGTAACCTAAATCCTGCGGCTTTTTTATGACCGCCGCCACCGAACTTTTTTGAAACTTCTGACACATCTATTGTATCATGAAACGCTCTTAGACTAACTTTAATATCTCTATCGTCATGATCATAGTACCATATCATTGCAAAATCACAGTCCGGTGAAAGTCTTGCACCTATTTCAGACATCCAATGAGATGCATTAACAACCATTACATGTTTTCCATCAAGCATTCTAGCAGAAGCTTTTTCACAAACTTTTTTAACTACTGTCTTGCTATACGCAAGAATATATGAACCACGTTTAATTGCATCATCAAAAACTGAATCATCTTCAAATTTTTCAAACTCTTCAAAATTAAAAGGAACCATATCGAATGCAGCAGAAAACTCTTTTGAATATTCAAGTTCCCACTTCCACAAGTCTCTGTCTTGAATATATCTTATAAATTTCGGTGGTTCTTTTCCTGGGTGGAAAAACTCCCAAGCAAGCATTGCACCACTTTTTGTCATATCAAAGTGTGTATTTGATATATCATGAAGTTCAACCATTGCTGACTTGTGATGATCAATAACCATCAACTCGTTTGCTTCTTTAATCATCTTTTTTGTAACAGCATTGCTGAAAGAAAAATCTAATATTACTACATTTTTTCCATTTACATCAGGCGGTTCAACTCCATGCTTACATGGAAAATATTCTGCTCTGTTTCCTAGTTGTTTCCATGCTGAATAAGCAGCACCAAAACCATCTGTGCAATTTGCGTGAAAAATTACACAGTTTACGCTTGTAGGCTCTAACATTTTTTCTCCTAAATTTCAATGTTGGAGTGGTGTCTTAAACACCTTGCTTCATACATATCTTCTCCACCAACTTGAATCACATCAGAGTTTGAAAACTCATCTTTTCTCATTGTGTAAGAAGCATCTGATCCGCAGACAGTACATACTGCCTTGCATTTTTTTATTTTTGTTGCGTGTCCTAAGAGTGTACATACTTCTTCAAATGAAGAAAGTGAAGAAGAAAGATCTAATGTCGATACTAAAACGTCTATTCTTTTATCATAGAAGAAATTCAAACATACATTTGCAATGTCATCAATCATAAAAGCTTCGTCAATCGCTATCGCATCAGGTAACTCTTTATCTTTAAAAAAATCTAGAATGTCCTGACCTGTACTTATTAAGACACAAGGAACTTTATTTCCTCCATGTGTTACAATAAATCCTTCTTGAGTGTACCTGTTGTCCATCTTTGGCTTAAAACACACGATATCTTTCTTAGCAAACTTATATCTATCTACCTGCTGAAGTAATCTTGTAGATTTTCCACTAAACATCGGTCCAACATACAGGTTTAAGTTATGAATCATTTTAGTTGCCACCATCGAATTGTTTCTTCAAGACCTTCCCAGAAAGTTACCAATGGCTTATAACCCAACTCCGCAGTTGTTCTCGAAAGATCAGCAAGCGTGTGCTTGACATCGCCTATGCGCTCAGGTGTGTGTTCGACTTTAACATTAAAGTTTTCTTTGAAAAAGTTTAGAATATCATTGTTTGACACACTAGTACCACAAGCAACGTTATAACATCTTCCTCTAAACCCAGACGGACCGAATCCGTGCTGATCTGAGTTTGCTGCTAAAATGTTTGCGTGAACTACATTATCAATGTAGCACATATCTCTTGTTTGCTCGCCATCACCGTCTGACCTTAACGGAAGATTATTTTTTGTAGCATGACACCACGCAGCCACTGCTGTAGAGTAAGGTGAGTCACCTAGCTGACCCGGCCCGAAGACGTTAAAGTACCGAAGGCACACAATGTCAATATCATAAAGATCGCATGCCATTTTTGCGTAGTCTTCTATAGCAAACTTTTGCCAAGCATATGGTGATTTAGGAAGAATTCTTCCGCGCTCGTATTCATGTGTGGGCCTTGACTCTGCTCCGCCATACACAGAAGAAGATGAAGCCCAAACAATTCTTTTGACATGACCTGCCGCAGCTTCAAAAAGCATAACTGTTTTTAATATATTTTCAGAAGTTGTTTCTGAAGGATTTTCAACAGAGTATGAAACTCTAGGAATTGCAGCTTCATGAAATATTACATCGTAGCTGTCGAAAGTAATATGGTCTAACATTCCTTGTGATGCCAGGTCATCTTGTATTACAAGAATTGTGTCTTTTCCTCTTTCTTCAAATTGAACAGGTGACACATTTGCTTGTCCGGTTGGGCCAAGCGATCTATAAAAATGAGAAATAAAGTCACTGCTAGGAAGTACTCTTGTTTTTTGATCAGCAAGCGATTCTAGACTGCCGCCTGTCATGTTGTCAACAACGTCGACAAGCCACCCTTCCGATACTAGTTTTTTTGCAATGCTGGATCCAATAAACCCACAGCCACCTGTAACTAAAGCCCTTTTCATTTAATCTCCTTGATAGTATATGATCTTGTACTTATTACAATCTTACAAAGTTAAGAAAGTTATTACAATCATTTGTCAACTATAATATGCCCAGAACCTATTTTTAAATTAATTTTGCACATTTTAATGTCGCTACATTCTGACAGTCTTGAAAAAACATCTCTTGTAAGTGACTTGATAAAATTCATATCATACGGGAGTGTCTGCTTTGTCTCTGAAGACCTTAGGTAGAACTGCCCATATAGAAACTCATTTCTTAGTACAAAGTGGCACAGAGATAAACAGGAGTCATCTGTGTATATAAAACGACGTGACTCATGAGTTTCAATTCTATTGTATTCATTTATCCCTAATAATTCTGCATCAATCTTTTTTAATAACTGTCTTCTTATTTTGTCATAATATACTTTTTCTTTTTCATATCTAAGCATTTCTTCAGACACATCTTCAAAAGACCCGCTGTCATAGTGTGTTATAGACATGCCGATTTTTTCTAAAGATTCTTCACAGGCTGCAGATGTCATAAACATATTTGAAAGACTGTGAAATTCTCTTCTTTGAAAATGAGATCTAAGATTGTGGCAGATGTAAGCAACCATGTTTTTGTCAATTTCTGTTTTTACTGTTATGACATTGGGATAGCTTTCAAGCTCTTCTGCAGCTTCTACAAAAAGATCATAAACTTTTTTTAGCGAGATTAAGTTTTGAATCTCGTCACCTCGCTTATTAAATCTTTCTGCAATTACATTCCACTCAGGTAAAAGAAGAATCATAACATTGTTCAAGTTTGATAGTTCTGTCTTGAGTGCTTCGACGTGAAAATAATCGCTTCTTCCGTATAACCTTGCGTAAACAACCATAGAAAGTGCAGATCGATCTTGAACGTTCCAGCAATAGTCAGTTTTTTCATGAATCATCTGATATAGGGTTGTCTTTCCACTCAGGTCAGGACCTTCAAGGCTAATCTGGTTAATAGGTGTTATTCTCATCTTACAAATACTCCGTTAAACTGCTGAGTTACTCTAACAAAGGTGGTGCACTTGCTAAGTTGTTTTAAAGAAGAAGCACCCACGTATGTGCATGTAGATCTTAACCCACCAAGTAGATCTTTTACAGTATCATCAACACTTCCCTTATACGGAACTTCAACTGTCCTACCCTCTGAGGCTCTGTAGGCAGCTACGCCGCCTTTGTGCTTTTTCATTGCTGTATCGGAGCTCATTCCATAAAATTGAACAAACTTCTTTGTCTCAACAACTGGCTTAAGAAGAGATCCATCAATATCAACTTCGTACTGGTGTGTCTTAAATTTCTTTTCGATTATTTCTCCGCCGCCTTCATCGTGACCTGAAAACATTCCGCCCATCATAACAAAGTCTGCGCCTGCTGCGAAAGCCTTTGCAACGTCTCCCGGGCATGTACACCCACCATCAGCAATGATATGCCCGCCTAAGCCGTGTGCTGCGTCAGCGCATTCTATGATTGATGAAAGCTGTGGGTATCCTACTCCTGTCTTAATACGTGTCGTACAGACGCTACCTGGCCCAATTCCAACTTTGACAATATCAGCTCCTGCAAGAATTAGTTCTTGAGTCATGTCAGCAGTGACAACATTTCCAGCAATAAGTGTTATATTCGGATTTCTTTCTTTAAAGCGTCTTACAAAGTCAACAAAATATTCTGAATATCCGTTTGCTACATCAATACACACAAACTTTATGTCTGCCTCGTAGCTGTCGATGATATTCTGAGTTTGTTCTAGATCTGAAGTTGATATACCTGTAGATATAATAGTAGTTGACGAGACTAATGATTTGCCATTTTCAGCATAGTCGTCTCGATTGTATGACTTTATTAGGCATGTCATGAGACCATGCTTGTTTAGTGCACTTGACATGTCAAATGTACCTACACCATCCATGTTTGCAGCAATAATTGGTATGCCTTCCCATACCGTGCCATTTCTAAACGTGTATTCTCTTTTGAGAACTACATCTTTTCTACTCCTAGCCTCTGACCGCTTGGGTCGAATTAACACGTCTTTAAAATCTAATTTTAAATCCTCTTCAATCCTCATATTTCCTCACTATGAAATTTTTTTCTATGTATTCGTGTGTCATTTCGCTTAAACCGTGCCCTGTCAAAATAGTGTAAGACCGGTTCCACTTCTTTTTTCCACCTTTTTTATCGATAACAACACCACAAAAGTTTACCTTGTCTCCAACATGCATCTCTTTTAAGTTGATCAGCAAAAAAGTTAAGACGTTTCCTGGCTCAAACAAGGTATGCTCAGCATCACTGCGAAAGCTGTATCTAATTTTAGCAAGTCTTTTTTCTGACTTCTTAATCTTCTTTTTTCTCTTTTTATTTGACAAGTGGGCGTACTTTCGTAGCGCTCGTTGAAGCTCCCCAATTGGGGTCGTTTGATGCATTAGTTAACCATATTGTGTAGGGTTGCATGGACTTAGGAATCTGGCCCCAGACACGAAGCCAGCCTGTATTACTTTCCTCATCTGTTATCTTAACACGATAGAAGGTCTTTTTATTCTTTGTAGTCTTTTTAATTGTCTCGACAACGCAGAACCAAGCAATACCTTTTTCTCCAGGGTCCATCTGAAGCACTGATTTTACATTGGCACTTTGAATCTTTGTCATGAGCTCATCAGGAAATGCCAAGTCGTCACGTGTTGCAGAACACATTTCCTGGTACATTTGAAGCTTTTCAATACGTGACCAGTCTTCTGTGTCTTGAGTTTCTTCAATAAGTTTTGGTAAAACAGGTTCAGCATCTCGCTTCTTAGCTTGACGAAGTGTCATTCCAAACTTACTCTTTTTAAGTATTTCATAGTTTTCAATAATGATTTTGTGAAGTTGTCTGTGATTTTGAATTTCACCTTTCCACACTTCTTCAAGTACATCTAGTGCTTCAACTGAACAGAGTGCAGCAAAACCAGTCTTGTTAAGTTTGGAGTGATACCACTTGCCTTCTTCGTTGTAAAGCATTTGATTGAGTGATGTATAAGGGCGATTTTCAAAGATTTCTTTTACAGCGTTTTTGCCAAGACCTTTGATAGATGTTAGCGGCGGAATAAATGATTTCTTGTTTTCAGACCAAGCCCACTCAATGCTTGACTCATTAATGTCTGGTGTACTAACATTATACCCCATTGCTTTAATTTCAGAAATTGCTTTTGATAGATTTTTAGGGCTTCCGTTTTCAGACTCAAGAATTGTACCAAGCCAGTCTGTTTCATAGTACGTGTGCAACCACCCAGCATAATAAGAACCGATAGCGTAAGCGACTGCGTGGGATTTGTTGAAGCCGTAAACTGAGAAGAATTCAATTCTTTCCCACAACTCTTGTGAGACATGCTCAGGAACGCCGTTGATTTCTTTGGCGCCTGTAACAAACTTAACTCTTGCTTCTTCTCGTTCATCACCCTTCTTGCCCATTGTGTCAAGAGATTTCTTGACAAGCGTTTTTCGAAGCTTGTCAGATTCGGCAGGGGTAAAACCGCCTAGTTTCTGTGCCAAAAGCATGAACTGTTCCTGGAAAGTAACGTGACCAAACGTTGGTCCAAGAATTTCCTTGATGATCGGGTGGGCATATTCAATCTTGTCAGCGCGAGCCTTATCTTTAACATACTTCTTGTGAACGTTAGCACGAAGAGGACCCGGTCTGTAGATTGCAGTCAATGCAGCAAGTTCAATAATCGCTGTGGGCTTAGCATCTTCGCAGAATCGTCGAGCACCCTCAGCTGTGAATTGAAAGACACCTACTTTGCGTCGCTGGTGATATACGTGTTTCCAGACTTTAGGATCTTCCTGCTCAACATAGCGGCAATTAATCTTTTTATCAAACCAGTCTCGAATTTCAATAAAGGTCGGCTCTTTTCCTGCTTCTCGAGTAAGAATGCGCCGAATGCAGTTTTCAACGTCCTTGAGAAGAGTAAGTCCTAAGAAGTCAAACTTAATAAATCCGTTATCTTCAAGGTTACGGAAGTTCATACCCTCAGTCCATGGAGTCTGCAGTTCGCCACGAACGCCGATAATAGGCATGGACTTTGCAAGTTCTTCTGCTGGACCGATAATAACACCACCTGCGTGGCGACCGATTGAACGATTCTGCATAAAGAGTGCTTCGATATGATCCTTCACCTTAGGGTATTTTTCCATAAAGTCAATATACTTCTTAGAGTACTTCATACAGTCTTCGTGCTTGAGAACAAACACGGATTTCTCAGTGTTTTCATCCCGAGCTTGTGACATAACTTCATCTTGAAGAGGACCTGTCATCTTATTAACTTCGGCAAAGTCAATTTGATAGAACTTTGCAATGTCTTTTACGAGTGACTTGAGCTTAAGCGTGTTAAAGTTAGAAACAGGAATGACTGACTCAAACCCGTAAAGTTCGCGGGCAGCATTAATTAGCGCATCTCGATCGCCGGCGTCAGAGTCAATATCTGGCCATGACGTACGGTGACGGCCGAGGAAGCGCTCCCAAAGTAAATCGTACTTAAGTGGATCAACCTGTGTAATACCAAGCAGATAATTGACTAGACTGCCGCCGCCAGAACCACGTGCAGCACCAAAGAGTGTGTGATCTGCTGCCTTGTGGAAGACTTCGTTCATGACAAGGAAATAATTTTCAAATCCAAGAAACTTAATGTCAGCTAGCTCCATCTTTGCACGATCAACATATTCTTCGTTTTTGTGAAGCCCTTCTGTTACAAGAGCTTTCTTAACTTTTTGTGCCAATTGCTGAAAAGCAGTTTGATCTGGGTTGTTAAAATCAGGTAGCTTAACGCTAGTATCAATCCAACAGTCAGTGCACTTATCCCAAGCAATATCATGCGTTCTTTCAATTGATTCTTTAACGACTTGCTCATAACCTTCATACGTTTCTTTATACTCATCGTAGTGCCTTGTAAATTCATCCCACATTTGCTGTGCGTTTTTCGGGTAAAGCTCACACTTAAGATCTTCAAACTCAGGAAGCGGTGAAGGATCGTTACCCATCCACCCTAGCTTTTTGTAAAGCTCGCGGGCTTCCCACTTGTTTGGGTTGTAATAATGAGAATCAGGAGTAGCTACTAAGTTAATTCCTGTTGCTGCTGAGTGCCTAAGTAAGTGATGATTTACGAGGTGTTGCTGTTTTAGTCTGTTAAATTGAATTTCTAAGTAGAAGTTATCTTCGCCGACTGCATCAACAAACCTGTCTGATAGACCAAGTAGTTCTGCTTGGATCTCAGCGTCTGATTTCTTAAGTGCGTTGCCTCTCATAATCCTATTCGAGAAAATACCACCTAAGCAAGCTGTGGAAACATTAAGACCTTTTCCGTGCTGCTTGAGCATGTCAAAGTCAATGCGTGGGTATCGATAGAATCCCTCTGTGTACGCACGTTTAATCAATGTAAACAAATTGCCTAAACCTTCACGGTCTTGTGCAGTGATTACCAGATGATAACGTCGTTTCCATTCGTCCTTGTTGACATCGACTGTCTTTGTCTCATCTTCATTCTCGATGACGTGACCTGCGTCTGCGTCTTCCTTGAGTGCACGCTGCTTTGCGAGTGCCCGGTCGATTTTTGACTGCTCATAATCATCCTTCCAGCCAGCAAGTGAAGGCACAAAGTAGAATTCACAGCCGTAAATCTGTCGATACTTGCGGCCACTTTTTTGTATTTTGGCTGCATGCTTGTGAGCGTGTGCTAATCCGCTACCATTTCCGTGATCTGTTAATCCCCAAGCATCCATACCGTTTTCAAGAACGAAGTCGATGTGATCTTTGGGGTAACCTAGACCGTCAAAAACTGAAAAACCTGTGTGACCGTGAAGGCCGACGAAACGTGTGGGCGGCTTGATATCAAATATGCTCATTATACTCCTAAAGTAAATCCTCATGTTTATTATAAAACATGAGGCTTAAGTTTACACTCTGCTAAAAAGTTTACTACTAATAAAAATCCGTCAAATCAACACCTTTTTCTTTTGCTTCTTCAAGATGTTCGAGTGGGTTGTAATCTTTACTCTCTTTGATTTCTTTGACAGTTCGCCTAATACCCACCTCAAGAGATATTTTAGGCTCCCATCTTGAGTACCTTCGAAACTTAGCTGAAGAGAGCCTGTGATTACCTAGATAGTCTGTCTTAGGGTGCCATTCAAGAACTTCTTCGATACCTTCGCCTCCTAGTTCTTCCACAAGTATTTTTTGTAGCATATTCATGATTTCACCTGTATTTAGCGGAGTCTCGGAGGCAACATTCCAGTCATCATTCCATAATCCTTGTTTAATTGCTGTTAAAACAGCATCACAGTAATCATCAACATGCATGTAATCTTTAATCTTCTCTTGATCAAGAAACATATCGATGCCTTTCTTTCCGTTTAAATAGCCAAAAGTTGTCTTAGCAATAAGTGAATTCATGTCGCCTACGCCTCCGTAAGCAAAAAGTGGCCGAACAATCATCCACTTCTTCCCTGTCTGGCTTTTGACAATATCTTCAGCACAAAGTTTTTGACAGCCATAGAGTGTTGTTGGACCTTTAATTGAAGTCTCAGTTATAGATGCGTCTTGATACTTAGCAACGTCATATATGACAGTTGTGCCCATGTAACATACAGGAATACCTAAGCGCTTTGCTGCCCGACAAATATTATAAGTGCCTGCTACATTGGTAAGTGTTGCTTCTGTGGGATTTAGCGCGACGACATCAGTTCCTACCGTCGCAGCATTATGAATAACAACTTCTGTTTTTGTCCTAAAGAAGAATTCTACCCAATGTTCAATTGAGTTTCTGTGAACACAAAGCTCTTCTTCTTCGTGAAAAGTATACTTAAGATTAGCTTTCTCTATAAAGTCGAAGTGCGTCGCAACTGTTGAAGACGGTATATGTGAAAACTCAAACTCTGGAAGTTTTTTAACAAGGTTTCTTCCAATAAAACCTTTTTCACCTGTGATGAATATTTTCATTTTGCCTCGCTTTAAGATATATTACCAATTTTGGAATACTTTTTCAAAATTACTATCTCTAGAGAATCATCAATCCAGAAAAAGTCTTTACAAGATTAAATTACGCAAAAGAAGTTTTTGATTTTTTAGTGCGAATGCTAGTTGGTACACCTTTGTAGTTTAGTTGTGTTTCGTATTGCAGAAGAAGAGGTTCTAGTGCAGCTGCAGCATTGCCATCAAAACCTGAAAACACATAGTCTAAGAACATTTTAAACGACTTGTATGTGTTAGCAATGGTAGGAATGGCCTCTTCAAAATCTGATTTTTGATGCCCTGGTTGTCTAAACACATTAAAGTCATACTGGTCAACTATGGTGAAGGTGCCATCTGATTGTGGGTATGCTGTGCAATTTCCAAAAAATGATGAAAGTTGCCCGATTATATTGTCAGAATTTGGTTTGTGAATCTGAAAACCGAAACCGTATGTTGGCATGCCATCAGAAACTTTTTTGTAATCTTTATAAGTGATTAAAAATTTCTTGTTTGGCCTGCCTAATCTTTTGTGCACTTTTTCGGCGACTTTTTGCATCCCTTCCTTAGCATTAGAAGCAGCAATTTTAAGCTCTTTAGACCTAAGCATTATAAATGACATTAGTATTAGATAATGAAGCGGTATTCCTGTTACTTTCTGCAAAAAAGAAGTAGGTATTAAATCTAAAGTTCCCGATCTTGAAATCTGAGTCAGTTTTTTAATTGCTGACCCAACAGTTGTCGTAATGATGTTACCTTCTTTTCTCGCATTTTCTAGGTCAATTTTATTTTTAGTGTCGTATGTCTCAAAATCTTCTTCCTGGCTTTCTTCAAACTCTCTTCCAAACTTATCGTAAGCAATTTCTAGCCCTGCCCAGCTTGCGGCACCTGATTTCTTAGTAATGTCTATATCTTTTTCTTTTGAAGCAGCAGGCTCGTTGTCGAGCATCCAGGATCTAAATTCGTCAGACTTTTTTTGATTGCTAACGTATGGATATTCTTCTTTTATCAAGTCTTCAATTAAAATTTTCAAATCTAATCTTTTAATTTTCATCTTTTACCTCTTAGTATTTTTTGAATTACATCGTCAAGCCAGAAAATATGAAAGGAGCTTAGGTCATTCTTAGATGTTATTTTCCACTTTCTTCTAACTATATATTTAGAGAAAAGACCTTTTTCTTGCATAGCACTAAAAACCCCCTCTTTTAACTCTAAAATAGTAATTTCTCCTAGCTTGATGCGGGTACTGACATTATTCATGTGAAAGTTTGTAACAATCTCGCACTCGTGGTACGTCTTACCTGATTTATCTACTTTTTTTCTAACGTACAAAATAGAAGCACCGTTCAGAGCTAAAGCGACTCTTGAAGAGTCAGACGAGTGCTCAGCTCTAGTCCAGTTTAAATAAAAGCTAGAAGTTTTTCTTTGTGAATCAATATGCTTTTCTATGTAACCTCTAACTTTTTCAGATTTCATGGCGAAGTCTGACTGTATCGTTATGTCATGACTTTTTATCTTTGCTGGAATGGCAAAGTAAATCATTTCAAAACCTGTTTGTGGGTAACCTGCGAGCGACCCAATTGAAGACATAAGAAAAGTAATATTGTATACACCAGCTACATTCAGCGGAGTATACTGATTTTGTTGTGCTTTGTTGTTAAAATCTTGTGATATTTGATTCCATTCAAAGAAAGAAAAAGGCAAGAGAACTAAAAAATACGTTAATAAAAAAAATCTTTTAAAATTATTGTTTTTAAAGAAGTAGTGTAAAAAAAATCCGCCTAAAACCCAAAGCATAGAAGTCATGAACAAATCTAAAGATAGTGCAGAAAACAATGCATAAAACCATGCAAAAAGTAACATTCTTTCTCCTTTTAAATATTATACTTTTTTTAACACGTCTTTGCACACAAAAAACACTTCTTTGTCAAAGAAGTGTTTTAAAATCACAGTGATACGAGCTAGCGTTGACGAGGCATAATTAATATTTTTAGCTTCTATCTGGTATTACTGTAGCAGCTGTTGCTGCCATCCCTATAATTCCAGTTAATGCGCTCGCGCTAATTATAAATCCTTTTACAAAGTTTCTAGCAGTTGACTCTTCAACACCTAAATATTTTGAAGCTACTCGTGCAGCAAACTTTTCAACACCATCAGACATATTGACACCGGCCTCATAAGCTTCTTTAACAAATTCAGCTATCTGTTCACCAAGCGCTACTAGAAAACTTTCTGCCATGTTCTCTAAATTTGCAGGTTTTCCTTCCAATGCGGATGCAGATATAGTTCTACCTATCGCTTTTGCTTGAGGTCCAGCAACGACTCTTACTTTATCAATAAAGCCATCTTTTCCGATCGAAGAAGGCATGTAAAGATAAGGGTCACCACTTCTTCCAGAAGCAGGAAGCTCCATCATTCCAGAATCCCAGTACTCAGAAAGCCCTCTCCAGATATAGTAGTTTTTCTTAGACAAGTCTTTCCCGGTGGCTTTTGCGATTCCTTCCATCGCATTTTTCTCCATGCCTATTGCCTTCCCGTCTTTTCTTGTGCCCATTCCGTATTGTGTCCCAGACATGTGAATTAGTATGGCATCCTTGTTACTGCCGTCTGGCACTAGCAATCCATTCTCTCTTTTGCCGCCTAAACCTGACATGATTTGATCATAACCATCCTCGTTTAAGATTGCAGACTCTATTAGTCGTCTTAGTTGACTTCTTGATATTTTCATTTTAACTCCAAAAAAATGCCCTGTGCATTAATTATACACAGAGCTATGAAAATATCTTAATTGAAGTTATTTTATTCTATTTTTCCTTCGTATCGTCGAGGCATAATCTTTCTGTCATTACGCTTACACCACTGAAGGTATTCTTCTAGATCATTTAGCGATGTGCATACAGTCTCGCCACTTGCTGCCAACATTAGATTAAACTGTGCACCTGGAGGAAGGCCTGCGCAGAAGTAAACAATAGGCTTGCCGAGATTATGGAAGTAACCTGCTTCAAAAATACTACCCATGTCTTTGTTCCTAGTATTACAGATCATCCAGTCACAGTCTTCCATGCCTTTGATGTTGCCGTTAAAGACCTGATCTTGAAACCCAATGTCAGAATCTTCATCACATAGATTTTCATCCTTAGGCGAGAAGTATTCTAGACCGCAGACGTCCAGCTTCGTCTTGATCATCTCAAGTTCTTCAAGCCATTCAGGTGAAAACCATCCGCTTGCAATATAGCATTTATTCATTTATTCTCTTCCCATAAAGCCGTTGTATTCGCTTTTCATTTCATTGATTTCTTGCATAGAAGAATTCCAAAGATTTTCAAAAATAGTTTCAGTTCCAGGATTTTCTGTACCGTTGAGTTCTTCACGTCTAGCCTGATAAATTGTATCTTCCGGGTGGAATTCAAAGATATCATTTTTTGGTTCGGGCCAATAAAGGTTTGTGCCTCGTGAAGTAAAGTCATCGCCAACTTGAACTCTAAAGGTCTTGACATAGTGCATGTCAGGCTTGTCAAAGTTAATTGCAGAAGAAGCCTCAGGAAGGACTCTGATTAGTTCTTTTGCCATATAAGCAGCAAGAATATTATCAGCTGCAGGCTGGATTTGACGATCTTGACGTTGACGAATAAAACCAAGAAGGTCTTTTAGATTCATGCGCATAAGATAAAAAGAAGTCATGCATTTTGGTAAGATCATTCTTGCATCCATCATAGAAATATCTTTTGAATCTGTCATGTCTGCGTATAGCTGCTTAGAGTCTCTTACAAGTGCCATATATCGATCAAGAAACTCAGGAGAGTTTTCTACAGCTTCAGGAACAACAGCGCCATCGTCTCTAAGATCTCTATCGCCTGTGCATTGTGCAGCAAAAGAACCAGCGCGGTGCCGGATAATATGAGTTACTTCTTGAAAAGAAAGGCCACTGAGTTTAAAAGTAAAGCCTAAACATTCCATGGGTGTAGGCAAAGCTCTGAAGTTGAGAACATCTTCAAGATTTTGAGACAGTTCTTGCATTCTTGTAGCTGAAGGATTGGTGCTATCTGGATGGTCTGCCCATGTCGCCTTCACATACTGCCAAGCTACATTAAGAGACTGCGATCGTGTAGGATGATCAACTAGTTCTACTTTAAGTGCAGTTAAATTGTTTTGAAACACTGTTGACGGTAAATCGCCAAACTTTAAATCCATAGGAAGTATCACAGGCTTAAGGCTTTCATTAATTGGCATTATTTTTTCCTTTTTTGTTTGTTTTTACTTCGGTTCCAACAACTACTTTAAATTGAGAACCTTCAGGGCCGCATCGGCGAATCTTTACTTTTTTATAACCTTCTTTTAAAAGAGAAGACTTTAGACTTGAAGCGTCTTCGTATCTGCTAAACCTCTTTTTTTCTTTCCAGCTAAATTTTTGAGGAGTCACTACCACCTCTTTCTTTTCATATTCCAATTGCTTCTCCTATTTTTGAATAAAATTGAATGTTTTCATGATTAATACTTTTATTATAGCTTTTTATAGGTACTTTTACACAAATTCCATGCTTTGCATATTCTAAAGCATGCTTTGGTGAATCATCAACAGCAAAAGTAATAGCGCCTGAGTCGTAATACTCAGAGTTCATACACCATCTTAGCTTTTCAGGTGAGAAATCTACTCTATCAAAGCAAAGACCGGTCGCTCCTAACCAGTAGTATGTGTCATAAAAGATCTTTAAATCTTTCTTTGGCCGTGCTGTTAGAAGCTGGATCCAGTATCCTTGTGATCTAAGGCTAATTAGAAATTCTTTTGCGCCTTCTATTACAGGAAGATGCCTAAACTGGCTATCATTGACAAAACTTTCAAAAACTTTTTCTGGGTTTAGACCTTCATCAGCATTTAATATTTCTTCAACAAAAAAGTACTGAGGACTTTCAACATCTGCTTCTACTTTATATTCTTGTTTTAAGAAATCTGAAAAGGGTTGTCTAAACTCTGCTAAGACATCGTCAATATCAACTATTGCAACTGGTTGTCCTTCCCACTTTTTAGAATTTGTCTTATGATCTATGTCAAGAAAAATATCTTTAAGCAAGAATGCAGTAGAAACTTCCTCAGGGCTTATGTCCCAAAGATTTAGCATGGACATGACATATCTCAGAACATCAATAGAAGAAAATATTAAATCGTCTTCGTGAGGAAGACCATTGTCAATTCTCATTTTTTTAATCATTTTATTGATAGAATTATAAGCATTTAGAGCTAAGTCTTTGCTTATCTCTCTTTTTCTATCGTCTGAGTCGAGCTCACCAAATTTTGTTTTATTGTACTTGGCTTGCGCTTCCATCATGTCTATAAAATTCACTAATAACCTTCCTGTATCCTTTTCATTATAATGTCGTGCTTTAAAATATAAGCAGCTGTTAAATCATCTTCATCAAAACCAGCAGCGATAAGCAGTGAAAAGAAGTAGTTTAAAGCGTCAACTATTTCTTCTAAAAACTCTTCTCTATCCGGACCCTCATTAAATTCTGTCATTCTATGAGGCTTCCAGTTTTTTAGGTGCTGAAGTGCTTCAAACATTTCTTCAACGCCTCTAAGCGCTAGATCTCTACAAAATTGTTGTGAATCTTTTTTTCTTAGATCAACAGGCAAGTCTGGATAAGATCCAGGCCTATCTTGTTTCATTTTTTCAATAAATTCATTCCTAAGAATAAACATTTTTTCAAGATTGCACTTCATAAGATTTAGCTCTCGGAAACTTCGCTCTGCATTCTAACTGCTTCCTGTATCATTCGCTGCACGTTATCTTCACTTCGCTGTTCGTAATCAGGATCTAGCTCGAGACTTCCGTCTATATCTACCAAAGTCATCATTCGCATATGATCTACGACGTCGGTCCCTGTTAGCATTGCGAGCTGTACGAGTTGTGCTACGTGAGCAATTGTTGAATCACTAAGTGTCATGTTTTCTCCTTCTTTGTGGTAATTTGATTATATGCAAATACCTTAACTTGTACAAAGAAGGATTAATTTTTCTTTATTCTTTTTTTAATAATGTTTACCGGCCTAGTACCAACTTTTCTTTTAATTTTTCTTACTCTTTTAATTGTTGCTTCTATGTCTTTTTTGTCAAAAACGTAACCTAGGGAAGTTAAGTATTTTTCTAACACTTCGTTTTTGTCTTTTTCAGGTACTTTTTGCCACTGATATGCAATACTCTTCTTTTTCTTTTCAATTTCTTTTGAAAGCGCTCTATTTTTAGGAACAATATGCTCAGTTATTTTTTCAGCTGGGATTTCAAGCCCAAGTTCAAAACCAATAAAAAGCAAACTATCATACTGCCCAGCAGCGTAGTCGCTTATTGCTGTGTTGTAATACTTGTTAAATTTTTTCACGAGAGAAGGCACACCTAAATGCATTGTCTTGTCTGGGTGTGTTGCTATTGCAATCTTTCTATAGAGATTTTTTGCCCATTTTGCTACTGTCAAATTTGTTTTTTCTTCTGTTTGTTCTGGTATTTGCACAGGAGAGGGTTGGAAATCTAACTTTTCTTCTATATCTCTATCACCAAAAAAGTGTTGATTAAAGTCTTTTCTTTGTCCTTCTACTTCTTCAGAAAGATTTTCTCTAAAATTCGTTACATAAATTAAAAGGTCTGCTTGACCTCTTTGAAACTCATTGTTAACAACATCTATTTCTTCATAGTAGAGTTTATACTGAAGTAGGAATATTTTACTTTCAGCGTCTAAAGTCACATTAACCTACTTAAAAAATGTAATTGGCCAAAAAATGTACCTAAGCATAGATTTCTTCGTTCTAGACAACGCTAAAAGATTTTCTTGTTTTTTAAGATTTTTTGAAGAAGAAATAACTTTTTCAATTGCTTGATTGACATCTTTTTCTAGTTTCCAAGAAAAAACTCCGACCATTATATACGAAATAACAAGGGACGACAGGATGGATGTGTAAAAAATTTCTATCATTATCTACTCTTTAGTGCTTCAATAAGCGACATTATATCTTTGTCGGTTATTTTTGTTTTTGATTCTAAAACTTGATTTGTTTTTGTTTTTATTTTTTGAGCTGGCTTATTAAAAGAAGATTTTTTTCTTCTTTTTACTGACACACTTGAAAGACTTACTTGTGGCTTGAGAACTTCTTTCTTTTTTGTAACTGTTTCTGCAACAATTGATATGCTCTTTTCAAAATTGCCAACAAGTGTCAATGGTTTAAAAAACTTGTCTTCTACAATAACTTCTAGATTCATATTGTATTGACCTTCTTTTAAAACATGACCAAGCGGAGGAAGCACAACACTTACTTCTTCTCCGTTGTATGTGTCAGAGTTAAAAACCAAAGACATATCTTTGTTTTCTAAAACTAATCTGCATTTTGCTGTTGCAGGACGTGTCCCTTCAATTTTAAGAGCAAACGTTAGCTCATTTTCTTCGTCTAATAAAAGATCAATGTTTGACATTTTTCTTATTCCTTATTTTTACAGTTTCAGCAATAACTTCTATGTCTTTTGATTTTCTATGTTCAATAGACAGTGGTGTAGCTCGCCTAATAACTATCTCATTCTTGACAAAAGTTTTTCTTATATTTTTAGCAATTGGTCTAAATACGTCCGCTCCATTATATGAAATTAACATTGCAGATAGCCTAAAAGTCTCATTTAAGTCTTTTACAGCTCTAGAAGCTGCAGACCTCCCGGCTCGAAGTATTTTTACAACTTCAAGTGCAGGGCCAAGACCTTGCAAAACTAAGCCACCGGCTGCTCCGGTCAGACCTCTTGTTAGTACTCTCATTATGAAGAACCGCTATAAACCCTGTCAAAAACTTCTGTGACTGAAGGTGAACCTGATGAATTAAATAAATTGTACCTTGCAATAACTGTTTCATTGTCATCTTGAAAAAACACCATCTGTTTCTTGCTTGAGTCAACCGTCCAACGACCTGTATGGATATATCTTGCCATTTTTTGATCAATTTTCACTTCTTCTGTCGCAAAAACAGTCGGTGCTGATGTCACTGACCAAACAATTGATCCACTAAATTGAGGTGAAAGATTGAGTTCAACTCCATAGATACCTGTTGTTGAACCTAGTTCATATATTCCTGTATTTGCAGAAGCAGATACTTCACTTCCAAGTGTGTCATAAAGTGCATATCTTATGCTGCCACTAATTCCACCTACAGATCTTCCTAGATTTGTTGTTTGAAGTATTTTCAACTTAGTTTCCTATTTTTCTTTTTCTCTTTTATGGTTTTTGGTCTTTTGCCAATCTTTCTAATGTCTTTTTCTTTTCTTTCTTTTGATTCTTCAATATTTAAATCCATATTTTTTAATTCTAGAATTATTGAATCTTCTGTTTGGCTAATAAGACTTTTTAAAATTTCAAATTTTCCGCTTACTTTTATTTTTTCTGTCTTGTATGACTTACTTGACAATGATATAGTATCTAATATTTTTTTTGTCAAAGCTTCAAGGTAACTTGAAAGACCTGGGTTTGTCTTTTTATGTTCTAAGACTTGTGATAAAAGAACTTCTCTTGCGTTTGAATAGATTGTATTTACTAAAACATCTTCTTCTGGCATTGATTTTCTTTGTTCTGATAATTTATTGTTTAAGTCTTGCAAAAGTCGTTCTAGATACTCTAAGTCTTTCATTTTAAACCTCACTTATTTCTATTAATTATACACAAAACTAAGATTATGTTTATGAAACAAAACGGGGGACCACAAAGTGGTCCCCCGCAGAATTTTAGCTAAACTAAGTTTAAGCTTTCACCCTATAGCTATGATACGTCGCCTCTTCTAAGAACAACCTGGATGGTATCACCAGCTTCGAGAGCAAACTCAAACTTAATTCTACCGGCTGATGAACCTGGGTAGAAGTCTTTGTTTGCACCGGCGTTTGCGCCTTCGGACATTAGCTGGCCGTTGACGTATACCTCTCTTTGTTTTGAGTTACCATCTGTATAATCTGCACCGAGACCGGTATTTAAGTCAGTGTTTGAAGCAAGTGTCGCCGTGATATCAATTTCAGCTTTCTGCACCAAGAATGACTGCATGTAAGTAATCATATCAAGCATAGAAACCTGCTTCATTGTGCCTGCATCGTTAACAACAACTCTGTCAGCATCAACTAAGGTAGTTGAAGTAGCTGAAGTGTCGCCGTCCATGATGTTGAGCTCAGTACCTGTTGCAGTAATACCCACGCCGCCGTAAGAAAGCTTACCTGCTGTGAAGTCTGTTACTTGGCTTGCATCGATAGTAAATGCTGTGGTTGAACCATGTGCAGCACCGAGACCAAATTCAAGCTTATCAGTGCCGTCATCAAGACCAATACGGTAGTCTTGAGCATTACCATCAAAGACGAGAAGCGTATCTTCAGCACCTGCATCACCGATAACAAGTTTTGGAGTTGTTCCGCCAAGAACCATACCTGCAGCAGGTAGAGCAAATCTTAGCTGATCAGTACCGTTTTCGTCGTACTCAATTGAAGCATCACCTGCTGCGCCAAACTCAAGCTTAGTATCATCGCTGATTCTTAAGCTTGCGCCGGCGTATAGAAGAGTGTCAGAACCTGCTTCATCATACTTGAATGAAGCATCATCATTGGTACCGAAGACAAGACCTTTGTCATCAACAAGCTTTGCGCCTGAGTTTGAAACAAATAATATGTCGGCGCCGCCAGCTTCAAATGCTATTGTATCATCTGAAGGTGAGCGAATTGAAGTATCAGCATCTGCATCAAGATCAATACGACCAACGCCATTAAGGTCAATGTCGTCTGCATAAAGCTTACGCCAAGCAACACCGTCAGCTCCAAGATCTTTGGCACTGTCAGAAGAAGGAATTACGTTACCGTCTGCCTTAACTTCTCCACCTACAGGTGAAAGAACAATGTCAGCTGCTGAAGCAAGCTTAAGATCTGTATCTAGAAAGATTCTATTGTTTGCGTTTTCAATTTCAATTCTTCCAAGACGTAGCTTGGAGTAAGATGAAGGTGCTGCAAACGAAGATGAAAGTGGGCTTGTTGCACTAACACCAAGATGGAATCTGTCATCGCCAGAACCACCGTGGTAGAGTGCTGCCTGTTCTGCTGAAAGTGCACCTGCTCCAAAGATGATACCACGTGCCATAGCAGCAGGAGCATAACCGACGGAACCTGATGTACCAATGCCGATAATTGAATCTTCAATTGCCATGTTTGCTGTATCAATTGTTGTTGTTGCACCGTTGACATCTAAGTCACCGTTAATAACAACGTTTCTTGTAACAGTAAGATCTCTACCAACACCTAAGTCTTGAGCAAAAGATCCATCACCAGTAGCGTCAGCTTGGAATTTTAGAACTCCTGAGTTGTTCTTGACCTGAAGTTTAGTATCAGCTGTATCTGAGCCTAGTGTTATTGAAACACCATCACCTGCATCTGTACCTTGAGTATCAATGACAAAGTTATTAGCAGCAATTGCTGAAATATCTGAGCCGTCGCCGCTAAGGTTTGCACCAGCACCACCAAGCTGAACCTGCTTACCAGAGGCCATCTTAAGTGCAGCAACATCACCATCAAGTCTCATAACTTCAGTGGCTGAGCCGCCGTCGTTTACCTTGAAGATCATGTCTTTGTCTGAAACTAAGGATGCAAGTGTGACATCATCGCTTGATTCTGTGATGCTAAACTCGTTTCCACCTGCACCAAGTGAAAGGCCAGCTGCGTGAGCAATAACCGTAGCTTGAGCAATATCAACTGAGTCTGCATCTACACTAAGTACAACGTTGGAAGCGACCTTAAGATCGACGCCACCGCTTGCGTGAACAGCACGAAGTACAATAGAGTCTGCAGCTGCTTCACCGGCTTCTAAGACTAGTGAACCTGCAACCGATTCTACTGTAAGATCGCCTGCTGCGGTAGAAACCTTACCAGCGTCAGTCATTAGGACGTCGCCTTCAAGGTGCAGATCTTGCCAAGCAGCAGATGCTGAGCCTAAGTCAAGACTATCGTCTGCATTAGGGACAAGGTCATGATGAAAAGTTCCAGCTGAGGCTGCTGCAAAAGAACCAGCGCCGTGAATTCTTTTAACTGCTGATGCCATTTCTGAAAGGACACCTACCATAGAACCGGAAAGAATTCCAACAGAGGCAAGTGTTGAAGAGCCTTCTGCTCTTGAATCAATGATTCCGCCTTCGAAATCACCGAAAGAACCAGTTACCTGGTTAAGTCTTAATCTTGTTTTGAAATTAGCCATTATTTACTCCTAAGTTAATTTTTTATAGCTTTTGTGACATTAACTAGTGGACTTTTACTATGACTTGAACTTTAACGGTTATAAATATCGAGATAGAATTGTATTAACTCTTATAAATAATATTTTTTAGATTTTTTATGTGTGCATCAAACTTTGCAGCTTCACTATTAACATATTCAATAGACATTTGAAATGCCTGACCAGATGGATCTTCAAACTTAAACATAAATCTACCTCCTTTTTGAACAGAAGCGTCAGATAACTTAAGACCTCGCATCATTAAATACGCAGCAATTGCTAAGTCTGATGTTTGAAAATAGTTCACATTATAATTATTGCGTTTCATGCTAGTTGGACTCATTAGTTGTGTAATTTGCCATAATAATACTTCCTTGCCCAGGAATTGAAGATGTTGTAAAAAATATATTTGATCCTGTAATACTATAGTCTTGATACGGTGCGCCGGTGGCGGCAGTTGCAGGCATTTGAAGTAGTCCATTTAAATATATTGAAATATTCTTAGATTCAGTAGGCGTTTTCAAAAGAGTGAAAAAAGTATTTAGATTGCTGCCTGTGCCTAAATACTCATTAAATATAAAGTTTGGAGAACTAATTTCTAAGGAACCGTTAGATTGTGTAACGACAGCAATAGAGCCTGCTTGCTTTATAAAGCTTGTGCCATTTGGTAGCTTAGTCAAAGATCCAGATAGCCCACTAGAAAAAGTCGATGCATCTTGAAAAGTTGTGAGTCCTGCTTCTACTTCAAAACCTGAACAGAACAAAGAAGTTGAATTAAACGTCATCGGGCCGTCAAATATAGTGTTTCCTACAACTTGCATGCCACCACCAATTTTCAGAGGAGAACCACCATGAAGTGTTCCTGATATTACTACGTCACCACCAAAAAGTGCAGTACCTCTTACAGCAGAACCTTGTGAGTTTTTTGAACCAGATACAAAAAAGTTAACATCAGGATAGCTACCTTCATCTGTTGAGGACGCCGCGCCACCAGACAAGAACATGATCTTAGCACTATTTGCTGATATAGAATCTTGTACTTCTAGATTTCCAGAAACAAGTAAGTGTCCTGAAGCAACTTCATCTACTTCTATTACTTGCCTTTCTGCATACAGTGTCCCTGATACTACTAAGTCGCCACCGAATACAGAAACGCCTACATTTAAAGAATTTTTTGAACCAATCGCGCCGCTTATAAATAGTGCAGTATCAGTCCCTAAAGACAGGCCTGTTTGAAGCCCACCAGACGCTGTGTTAAACAGTATATTAGTGGGCTCAAAGCCTCCAAACAAATTTGATGATTGAATTACTCCAACCGAACCCGAAGATTCTGTAATTCTAATTGCTGCCATTTATAACTCAACTTAACTTTAAATTTTACTAGGACATTGAATCCTTCTTAAAAATCAATATTTTAATTTCTGGTTAATCATGTAGGCAAAAGATTCATACTGATTGCAAGCTGCAGCAAGAAAATCGTCCATGCCTAGTGATAAAGCTCCTTCTTTTTCTAGTGTTAATTTTAAAGCCTCGAGTGCTTTAATGTGGTCTACAATTAAAACAAGCGAATACATTGAAATTTGAGAATCAGGTAAATTTGCAGGTGATTCATAATTTTGCAATGTTTGTGCTGCTATTGACGAAACTAATAGCGGACAACCGCATTCTTCATCGTTTAACTGATATATCATTTTTTCTACAATTGTATCAAAATCCTTACTTATTGTCTCGTAGATTCTACCATACAAAAGTTCGTGGTTTGCAACAAACGCGGGCCCTTTTGTCAGATGATGTGCCGCATGCATCCACATTTCAACAGCTTTAAAAGATCCGATTGTTGACAAAGCTATTTCTTTTAACATTTCTTCTCCTAAGATAAATATCTCGAAAATTAAAAAAAGACACCTTTATTTAAAAGGTGTCTTTTGTAAAAATTATAAATACTGCCTAGTCAAAATCAATACTTACATCAATTTTAACATTAATCTTTGGAATTCGAGTATGATTAATTATTCCAATGCTTTTGCATTCATCTGCCTCTAAAAACCAGTCAGCGTGCCCTCTTTTGTGAATTTCTTTTAAGAAGTAGTCTTCTGGCTTTCCGCAGTTTTGAGCCATAATTTTAAAAATCTTTTTATTTAATCTGTCTGTTTCAGCTGCTGATGCTTTTACTTCTTCATTTTTACCATGCTGTCCTGATGCTACATCATGAATCATTACAGTTGCGTCTGGATCCATGTATCTCATTCCCGCCTCACCGCAAGTTAATAAAACAGCACCACATGACATTGCCTTACCCTCAGTAATTGTTGCAACAGGAAGCGGTGATGCCCTTATTGTTGCAAGCATAGACATAAGAGAATAAACTTGACCTCCGTATGAGTCTATAACAACAGGAATTACTTTTTGACCTGTATTCTGAGCCATTGAAAACTTGTTTCTAAAGTCTTCTGCTGACTGCTCATCAAACTTATTTACTGTAACAATAATTGGATTGTTAGATAGTTCAAACTCTTTTAGTAGATTTGACGCTTCAAATTTCCATAACATGTTCTTTTCTCCTTTTATTTAAGAACACTTGCTCATTCCACAAGATTTGCATGTTACACATCCTTCTTGATAGACTAAGCTTCCTTCAGCTCCACAATGTTCGCAAGTTTTATCTCCACCGACTGATCCGTCGGGAATGTAGTTTTTAAGGCATCTTGCTATTACCTTACTAAAGCTAAACAAGTCAGCTTCTCTATCTTTTTGTAACTGCTCTACAATGTATTGAATTGGTGCGCCATGACGAAGTGCTAGTGATATAGTTCTAGTATACCCGGCATGATTTGGATTGTCAAAGACAGAAACAACATCTTTTATAACAAACTCATCTTCATCGACGCCACAATGCAAATCATACTTTGAAAGAACTGTTTTTCTTTGTCTTCTTCTAATTTCTCCATAGCGGTGCTTTTTCGGTATTTCTACATATTTACTAAGCCCACCGATGATTTCATATGGGCGGCCCGCTAGAAGACCAAGTAAGATGGTCCATTTTTCACCTTTGATAGTTGCATGATGTATTTCGCAAGGAAGAACCTCAGGACGTTTTGGTGCTGTATTGTCAACAAATTTCATTGCTGACCTGTCATCGTTGGTTTTTTCTGTTTTGCTTACTAGTACTCCAGATCTACTTCCGTCTCGATAGACAGTGATCCCCTTACAACCGCTTTCCCAGCCACGCATATAAACTTGCTTGACAGTTTCTACATCAATGTCAGCAGGAAGGTTTGTAGTGTTTGAAATTGCGTGGCATACCCACTTTTGAGCAGCAGCTTGTAGATCTACTTTAGCAACCCAGTCAATCTCGTTGGCAGTTGCGCCTGCATACGGGCTCGATCCTACTAAATCTTCTACTGGGTACATCTTTAAATCTTCTTCGCTTAGCGTTTCCATCCACGACTTAAAACCATGATGATAGACTGGAAACTCTGACCACTTGTCCCCTAAGTCATCAACAAAGTCTACACTGGCATCTGCATCATTTGGGTTAATCTTCTTTCGGCGAGTGTAGTGAAGCATAAATGCTGGTTCAATCCCGCTTGTTGTCTGAGTGAGAACAGAAACAGAGCCTGCAGGTGCTGTTGTAGTGTTGGCAATATTTCTACGTCCAAAATGAGCATTCCAGTATCTTGCAGGCCAATGTTCTCCCATAGGTCCGGCTGAAGGTAGAATTCCTGACTCATCAATCGCATCAAAAATTCTAGCTAAGAAAGGATGATCTTCTTCTCTACTTGGGTCATGAACTACAAACGCACCTCTTTCTTTTGCCATAACCATTGAAGAAACATATGAATTAACAGCGAGCGCTTGATATATTAATTCAGTCATTCTAATACTGGCCTTGCTACCGTATTTAATACTCAGCATTGCCAGTGCGTCGCCGATGCCTGTAATACCTAAACCAGTTCTGCGACCATTTACAGCTTGCTCTTTAACCTTGTTCCAGAGATTAATTTCTGGTTGTTTTACTTCTAGTGCTTCTGGGTCTGCTTTAATCTTTGCAAGAATCTTATCAATTTTTTCTATTTCTAGATCGATCATGTCGTCCATGAGCCGCTGTGCTTTTTGTGAAACTTCTCCAAAATGTGCAAAGTCAAACTCAGCATTATCAATCCAGGCGTTTTTAACAAAAGAAGTAAGGTTGATAAGCATCAATCTGCAGCTGTCATAGGGAGAAAGAATAATCTCTCCGCAAGGATTAGTAGAGGTCGAGCCAAAGCCTTCTGCTTTGTAGATGTCAGACGGCGTCATACGCTTTGCTGTATCCCAAAACAGAAGGCCAGGCTCGGCTGCCGCGTGAGCAGATTCAACTATTTCATGCCAAAGTTCTTTAGCACTCACCCATTCTTCTACAATAGGCTGCTCTTTGGTGTCAACTGGGAAACGCAGGTTTATTGGATCACCCCCTCGGACCGCGCACATAAATTCCTCAGTAAGTCTTATTGAAATGTTGGCTCCTGTCACACGCGACAGATCTCTCTTAATTCTAATAAAGTCTCTTATTTGTGGATGGTGTACTGATAGTGTTATCATCAGTGCACCTCTTCTTCCTCCTTGCGCGACTTCACGGCAAGAATTGGAAAATCTATCTAAAAATACCTCTAGACCAGACGTTGTTTTTGCTGCATTTGAAGTAGGCATGTCTTTTGGTCTAATGTTTGACACATCAAAACCTACTCCTCCGCGGCGTTTCATAATTTGAACTTGTTCTTGATCAGTCTTTAAAATACCACCGTAGCTATCTTCAGGCGAAGCAATAACAAAACAGTTGGAAATAGATTGTATTTGATGATCGTTACCTATCCCGCTCATAGGTGAACCTTGAGGCACAACATACTTAAATTCTTTAAGTAAGATATAGATCTCGTCATAACTCATAGGATTAGGATGTTTTGATTCTATCCTTGAAAACTCTAATGCTAGTCTTTTGTGCATATCATCAGGGTTTTTTTCTAAAAAATTTCCTTCTGCATCTTGAAGCGCATATTTTCCTGCAAAGACACTTGCAGCAAGCTCGTCGCCTTTAAAGTATTCTGTAGATGATTCTAAAACTTGATTATGTGTATACATTATTTTCTCTTTTACTTGCTCGCTGTTATCTCTTTCCATTTAGATTTTAACATGTCTTTTGTTCCCGTATTATGAGATTCATAAATATCTACAAGTGACATTTGAGAAGCATCTTCTATTATCTCTATTTTTGATCTAGCTGTATCTATTTTAACAGGAAATAGAATTCCGTCTTTTCCTGCTCTGTTTTTAGCAACAAAAATTCTTCCCATTCCAGATGCTTTTTCTGCGGGTTTTCTAGATATAGAGACAACAATGTCAGCTACCATAGCTTTTCCATACGCTTCGGACATGTTTTCTAGGCCAACAACTTCAGAATTTGATGCCTCTCTGTTTGCTTGAGAAGCAGTCCACACAGGAATGTTCATTTCCATTGCAAGATTTCTTAATTCTTCATATACCAATTTTAATTCATGCCTGAGTGAATCATATTGACGTGTTGACCTCATAATATCAGCATAGTCTAAAACAATTAAAGAAGGCACAAAGTCTTTCATTGAGAGCTTTTCTATGTGATTTCTAATTGTTACTATGCTGGCAGAACCTGTTGGGTACTGCTTAATAATTAACCTTCCATGATTGTTATTTTCATAATATTCTAGAACTTTTTCTTTATTTTCAACAATGTCGGAAGAGTCAATTCCAGTTAAGTTACTGTCATATCTAATGCCTACAGCTGTCTCTGACAATTCAAAAGTATAGTGAATTACATTTTTGCCTCTTCTGAGTGCCTCAGCACCCATTGCAACAAGCCAGTGTGACTTTCCTACTCCCGTAGGCGCAACAATTACACCAATTTCTCCTCTAGAAAGACCTCCGTTAAATACATCTTTTGCATCGAGATGTGATAAACCAGTAGGGCAGCAAATTCTATTAATCTTTGCAAATCTTGCTTCATGGTCTTTGAAAAAGATATGGCCAACTGACGAACCTGATCCTTTAGACACTGCGTCTTTCATAATGTTTAAGACAGCTTCGTAGTTTTCGCCTTGAATTGCCTTGACGCTATCTTCTAGTGCTTGTTGCAAAACTTGCTTTTTGCAAAAGTCAAGAGTTTTTTCTTTAACGTATTCTAAGTCGCCTAAGTTTGGTGACGATTTTACTCTGGACAAGAATTCAATTACTTGACCTTTAAGAATAACATCGTCACCTTCTGTCAATTCGTCTCTAATGATTGAAACAAGAAGACTTAGTGTTGGAAAACTTTTATACTTTAAGTAAAACCCAAAGAATCTGTCACACAAATACTGTAAATACTTAAGTTCAAAGTATTCATGTGTCATTACTTCAACCATCTGTGTTGCCCATTGCTGGTCTTTTAAAAGTGATTGAAATATTTTTTCTTGAAAGTCTTTTCCGTACTTAGAAAAGTGATTTTCATAACTCATTTAATAGTGCCTTTTTTTAAATTACGTAGAAGATAATTCCACCTTAAGGGATCAATAGTTCTTATAGATGATGCCTTTAAGATTTTTTGCATATTCATATTATTCCATGCAGGAATGAAATTTTCAATATCACTTTCAATTTTTTGCATATGACTCAAAGATAGATTGTTTGTATCAAGAAGCACTAGCTTGTTGTTTCTCTTAATTAAGTCTTCGTTATTTACAATGTTTTCAAAGATTTTTGGACCCTTAGGTTTAATCATTGATTTTGCATCTACGACCATGTCATAGAGCATATATTCGTGAGACTCTGTTAACTTCTGAAACCTCTTGGAAAGACTCTTATATCCTACACCTTTAACCCCCGGGATGTTGTCTGAAGTGTCTCCTGTGATACTCTTTGCTAAGCAAAAATTATTAGGGTGAATTCCAAATCTTTCAATTACCTTATCTTTGTCGACAAAACCTTTTAACGTAGGTGACCATATGATTGTAGATTCATTGACAAGCTGATAAAAGTCATGATCGGAAGAGACTATGATTTTGTTCTTTTCTTTAAGCAAATATTTTGACAAATACCCTATTGCGTCATCAGCCTCAGCACCTGATATGTAAGTCTGACAAACTGGTATGCAGCCTAAAATAGATATCAGCGTTTTTAGTTGAAAGTTTCTATTTTCATATGTAGAAGGAATGTCGCCTTCGTAGTACCTGTTTAATTTTTGTGGCTTTGATCCTTTTTTATAATCTTTATAAAGGCCTCTTTTTTTATTTGATCCGCCGCCTTCCCAAACTACTACAACACCTTCAGGTTTGCATTTTTCTACAAGTCTCATCATTGCATTATAAAAACCAGATATTCCGCCTACGTGATCTCCGTTTTCAGACATTGCAGGATTTGCAATAAAATGTCTTGTAAAAAGATTTAGTCCATCTATTAGCAGAATTCTATTTTTATACATCTACATCTAAGTCCATATCCAGTTCTTGAGCAAGTGCTTGTACTTCTTCATAAGATTCTGAATCTATTTCGACATCTTCAATAGAACCTAGTTTTTTCTTCATTGCTGCTGCTGTTAAAATATCTACAGCTTCTGACCAGTCAGGACTGTTTATAATATCTTTGAACCCTGTTTTGTAGAATTTCTTTTCTGCAATTATCTCGCCGGTACTTGTATTTGTCATTGTTATTGACTTCCAGGCGCCGCCTCCCTGAACAGAATACGCAGTATTTCCGTCTTCGCTAAGGACGTCGTTGTCTTTGCAGTACTTTCTAAGTAGATCAAATAGTTCTTCATGTTCTACAATACCTTTTCCAAAATGAATTTGAAAGTCTACCTTTCTAAAAGGAGGCGCGACTTTGTTTTTAATTGTTTTTGCCCACACCTGGATTCCTATTACATCGTCTCCATCTTTTATCTGTTGTCCAGCTCCGAGTCTAATCCTAATTGAAGAGTGAAAAGGTATTGCTTTTCCGCCCGGTGTAGTAGTTGGGTCACCATACATTACGCCTATCTTTGTTCGAACTTGATTTAAAATAACAAAAAGACTGTTAGTTTGACCAATAACACCTGTTATCTTTCGCATTCCTTTTGAGATTGTTCTTGCTTGAAGGCCAATAGAGTTTTGATCATAATCACCAAGAAGTTCTGCTTTAGGTGATGATGCTGCAACAGAATCCCAAATAACTGTTACAGGAATGTCTTTATCTAATGCTTTTGCTTTTAAGATTGTTTTTTCTGCAATTGATAAGACTTCTTCTGTACAGTGAGTATCAACATATACAAATCGTTTTGTTACATCACAACCTAACATCTGAAGATTTTCTACAGAAGTTGCGTTTTCAGTATCAATATAAACAACAATTCCGCCCATTTCCTGTGTTGATCTTGCTATCTGAGTAGCTATGTGTGATTTTCCAATAGAGGGCGGTCCGAATATTTCAATAATTCTTCCTTCTGGAAGCCCGCCGTCTTTCTTGTTTGCGCAAATCCAGTCAAGCATTTTTGAACCTGTGCTAATCCATCTATTTACGTGAGTAGGACTTTCATCTTCAGATAGATTATAAGCAACTCTTGTCCCTGCTTCTTTATTTAGTGATTTAATTAAGTCTTTGGTAAAGCTGTCTTTTTGCATGATTGTCCTTTGAAAGTTTATATTTGATTCTACTTAGCTTCTTGCTTTATTTACAAAAATGGCGGCACAAAGTGCCGCCAAAGTAAGTCAAACTTAAGTCTAACTCTATTCCATTAAGTCTGCAAACGCATCGTCTAGACTTCCAAAGCTTTCACTTTCTGTTTTCTTTGATGTTGAATCAGAAGTTGTATTTGTACTTGACGGTGTTGAGCGATGTGCTGTTCCTTCACTAGAAACAGTTTCTTCATCTCCGTTAATCCAGTTTTCAAGAATACCAGAAATCTCGTCGTAAGATTTAAGCGTGTAAAGATCTTCTACTTTTGGAATATTTTCTAACCACTCAGAAGCTTGTTTTGACTTAGTAGAAAGCTTAGTAACCTTGCCGCGAGGCATTACATCAGTCATTGCGTACTTTTTACCAGGAGGCTTAGTACAAACAACCTTAA
>Ga0209337_1000145_pt1 | contig 57051 bp, 77 predicted proteins | sample LinPmetageLP53_FD_184044 | JGI IMG/M metagenome (GOLD analysis project Ga0209337, IMG submission 184044) | Marine viral communities from the Pacific Ocean - LP-53 (SPAdes) (version 2) | ecosystem: Environmental > Aquatic > Marine > Oceanic | place: Pacific Ocean | collected 2010-02-08
ACAGGTGTTCAAGCTACATATTCTTTTGGCACTTATTCGGTTGGTCAAGGCACAGGAATTACTATAGTTGAGAGTGGTGTAGCAGGGTCTTTTGCTATAGGCACAGGCTATACTGTCTCAGGTGATGCTACTGTTAGTCCTACTGAAGTGGGTAGTGTTTCTTCTAGCTTTAGTATTGGCACTTATGATGTAACAGGTGGCATTAGTTTTAGTGTAACTGGCGTTCAAGCTGCAGGAACAACTGGAACAGAATCAGTAACTGAAGGAACAGGTGTTACTGTTGTAGTAACAGGAGTGCAAGGAGCAGGAGCTATTGGTACTGTATCAGTAGCAAGTATGGTCGTAGGTGTGACAGGAATAGAAATAAGTTCGATAATTAATTCTTCGGTAATTTGGCAACCTATTGTCCCAAGCCAAAGTCCGAAGTGGATTGAAATTGGAAACAGGGACGCTGCTTGAGGAGTTAAATATGGCAAGCACATACACTACTAATTTTGGCATTGAAGAAATGGGAAGCGGCGACCAGTCTGGCGCATGGGGCGTTACGACTAATTTTAACCTTGATATACTAGATCGTATTGCTGCTTATAAATCTGTAACAATTTCTAGTACTTCTCATACGTTAACTGTTAGAGAAACTTCTCCTGATAGCGGTACATCTAATGTACAAGATGGGATGTTCCGTGTAATTAAGTTTGTAGATGGTGGTGATATAGGAGGTAATTGCACAGTAACGGTTGCTCCTAACACGACTACAGCTTGGTTTATATTTGAAAATGCATTATCTGCAAGTCGCACTATAGATATATCTCAGGGTTCTGGTTCTAACGTCACTATCCAAAATGGCAAGAATGTTGTTGTGTATTGTGATGGTGGTGGAGGAACAGCGGCTGTTGCAAATGCTTTAGGAGATTTGCAGATTGGAACTCTTGAAGTTACTGGAGCAGGAGCTATTGATGGTAATGCTACTGTAGGTGGAACCTTAGGTGTAACGGGTAATACAACTTTAAGCGGAACACTAGGAGTAAGTGCAGCTACAACTTTAAGCACTACTTTGGGTGTTACAAGTTTAATTACAGGAAGTGCAGGGGCTTCTTTGGATAAAGAAGATTCTGGAACGACTACAGTGTTATACCCACTTGATGTTAAAAGAACCTCTTCAGGAACTCCTGCTGCTGGCATTGGTGTAGGTATGCAGTTTATAACTGAAACTGCTGGAGGCAACAATGAAACAGGCGGTGCTATTGAATCTTTAACTACAGATGTTAGTTCTACAGCAGAAGATTTTGATATGGTTTTTAAAACTATGTTAGCTGGAGCAACTGCTGCAGAAAAGTTAAGAATTAAATCTTCTGGGAAAGTTGCTTTTGCAAATAGCGCTTACGCTAGTGTTCAAGTTAGTGGTTCTGCCAGTGGTTCAACTGTTTTAGATTTTGATACTTATCAGAATTTTTTCCTAACAGCAGGAGGAAATGTAACCTTGGCTAATCCTACAACGGAAAGTATTGGTCAATCAGGAGTAATTGTATTTGCTCAAGATGGCACAGGGTCTCGTACTTTGTCTTTAGGTACTCAGTATTACGCACCTAGTGGAACTTTAACAATTTCAACTGCGGCTTCAGCAGTTGATATTATTCCTTACTTTGTTTGGGCTGCAGATAAAATCGCACTTGGTACTCCACAATTAGCCTTAGCAAATGTAACTTAGGATTTAATTATGTCGGGACCTTTTGGATCAAATCAATTTTTTGGAGTTAGTAGTAGCAGTGATGCATATTCTGTTACTAACTCTTGTATATTTAATGAAGTTGACAGTTGTTATATGCATCGAACACCAGGTGGTGATGGCAATCGTACAACATGGACTTTAAGTACATGGTATAAAAGAGGTAGGATAGAAACTGCTGGTGATTATGATTATAAATGGTTTCTCTTTGCTGATAATACAGGTGGATATGGGGATGGTTTGAGATGGAGAACCTATCAACTTGAATCTACTTTTACTCCTTCAGGGGCTGACGGATCAGCAGGAAAATTACAAACTACTCAAACTTTTCTCGACTGTGGAGCATGGTATCATCTTGTTCAATCTGTAGATACAACTCAAGCTATGTCGTTAAATAGAGTAAAGTTATATGTAAACGGTATTCAAATGTCAAATTTTGGAACTGAAACTTACCCAGCTTTAAATTATGCTAGTGGTGTTAATAGTACAGACCCTCAACAAGTAGGAGGTTCTCCTAATCGTAGTGGACAATATCAAGATGGATATATGGCTGAAACTATTATGATTGATGGATTACAATTACCTCCTAGTAGTTTTGGAGAATATACTTCTACTGGAATTTGGAGGCCTATAGACCCTTCAGGTTTAACTTTTGGTACAAATGGCTTCTATTTTAAATATAACGATTCGTCTGCATTAGGAACAGATTCTAGCGGTAATGGTAATAATTTTACAACAAGTGGTTTAACAACTGCAAATCAATCAATTGATACTCCAAGTAGTTAAGAGGAAATAAATATGGTAAGTTACTGTACATGGGATGATAATAATAGACAAGTACCTAACGGTAATACTATTGTATTATCTAAAGGAAATTTACAAGCAGTTCAAGGAAGTGCTTCCAATCAAAGTGTAAAATCTACATTCCCATTTCATGGAAAACAATACATAGAAGTAAAAATGATTAGTAATTCTAGTTCAGTAGGTTCTAGACAAAGTATAGGAATTATAGAGTACAATGCAAATTTAGAGAATGGCTATACCCCAAGTAGTAATTCAACATTTTCAGGAATAGTTTTCCCTCGTTTAACACCTTATTCAGATGGCAGTGCTGGATCAGTAGGGGCTGATTTAACAGATGGACAAACGATATGTTTAGCTTATTCAGAAGACGATCAGAAGTGGTGGTATAGAGTTAATGATGGAGCATGGATTGGAGGGGGTGATCCTACAGTACCAGGTTCAACTCCTTCTGGTACGTTTACATCAGGGAAAACATATCTTTGGATAAATCATTTATATGATTCTAGTGATGAAAATATAACTGACTTCGGATCAAATAGTTATGCTTATACTCCTCCAAGTGGATATTTAGCAGTAAACGCAGCTAACTTACCTGCTCCTACAATACCTGATCCTAGTCTTCATTTCTCAGGAATAGGGTATACTGGTAATGGAACTGCTCAACGTATAGGAAACTTTATTCCATTTACTGATAGTAATACCGTTAGTAATTCTGGTAGATTAGATACAGGTAGCAGTCAATATTTAAGTAAAACTTTTGCAGGAGCAGGTAATAACAAAATAGGATCAATAAGTTTTTGGATTAAAAGAGGAAAACTTGGTACTGATCAACAACTTTTTCATTGCGGTACTGGTGGTTCAAGTCAAATTAGATTCAGTGCTAATAATACATTATATTTTCGTTTAGAAGATTCATCAGGAAGTGCAGTAGGGCAAAGAACATCAACTAGAACATTTGAAATGACAGATACTTGGTATCATATGTTATTTACTTTTGATTGTGCAGCAGGAACGATGCAAATATATGTTGATGGTCTTGAATTAACTGCGTTTAGTGCCTCCACTGGACCAAGTGATACTGCTAGTACTTTTAGTTCAGCGGCTGCTCATTATATAGGATCAACTCATGCTCCTGCTGATTATTTAGATGGGTACTTAGCAGAATATGTTTATGTTGATGGAACTAAATTAACACCTTCTTCTTTTGGTCAGACAGATACTGCAACTAATCGTTGGATACCTAAAGCTATTACAGGTTTAACTTTTGGAACTAATGGTTTTTATTTTAATATGGCATCTGGAACTGCTTTAGGAAATGATGTTAGTGGAAATAATAATGATTGGGCAATGAATGGAATGGATACCACGAATGGTTCCAATCAGATGTACGATACTCCTACACAAAACTTTCCTACTTATAGCCGTAATAGTGTATTCAGTGATAGTAGCCTTACCGAAGGTAATACTACAGTTAAATTAGTTACTGCTAATGCAGATAACTGTTCAATTCTACAAGCAGCTATTCCTTCTTCAGGAGTATATTACTGGGAAGTCTTGGCTTTAAATACAGGCAGTATGTATTTTGGTGTGTCTTACAATGATAACACTTTAAGTGCTAGTGCTTTTAATCAAAGTTGGCTTATTGGAATGAACGGTAAAAGATACGATCCTTCAACAGGAAGTGGTACAGCTTTATTTGCTTCTTTGTCTGCTGGGGATATGATAGGCATGGCTTACAACGGCAATTTAGGAGCTTTGTATTATTCTATTAATGGTGCTTGGATGGATGCTGTTGGAGGTCTAGGTAACTCTGCTACCGTTAAAGCAGAAATTGAAGCAGGAACAGCAACTACAAATGCTATTTTTGTAAATGTTTTTCAACCTACTTTAGTAGGGGTTAATAACATTACGGCAACAAGTGTATTAATGCCAGCCGTTTTAGATACAAGTTATGGAGCTATGACTACATTAGGTTCTACTGCTAATACAGGATCATGGATGTACTTAGATAGTGGAGCTTTAACTTTTAATGTAACTGCTGGTGGATTTTTTCAATCAACAACAATACCAAGTAATGCTGTATCTCTTAGTCAAGATAATTTATTAGCAAGTGAGGCTGGTATAACAGCATTCAATCTAATTAAATCTACAAGTGCAGCAACTAATAATTTAATTAGTGATAGACTTACTGGACCTAATAAATTTATGACAACAAAAGGACCAGGTGCTACACAACAAGATTCTAATACTGGGGTAGTAAACTCCTTTCTACAAGATGGTGTACAGATTGGAGAATATGCTGATATCAATACTGATAATGCTTTATATAATTCTTTTAACTGGGCAGGAGGGGGAGCAGGTGCAACCTCTTCTCCAGCAGGAACTATAGCTTCAACTGTAACAGTTAATACAACTGCTGGTTTTAGTGTTATTACCTACACAGGAAGTGGAAGTGCAGGTACTATAGGTCATGGGTTAGGTGTTGCTCCTGCATGTATTTTGTTAGCAATGAGAAGTAATGCTTATGGTTGGGTTATATACCATCAAGAGTTAGGAAACACTTCATTTATTCGTCCCTTCAAACCTGATGCCGTAGTAACAGGTTCTACTTTTTGGAATAGCACAACTCCAATTGCTAATACTTTTAGTGTGGGTACAGATGCAACAGTGAATGAATCTAGTTCTACATTTGTTGCATTTGCTTTTACAGAGATTGCTGGGTACTCAAAGTTTGGAACTTACATCGGAAATGGAAATGCTGTAGGACCATATATTTATTGTGGTTTTCGGCCTGAACTTGTTATATATAAAAATTCTTCAGCTGCTAGTACTAATTGGATACAGTCAAGTACAGTTGACTATCCAGCAGGTAATCCTGTAACGAATGCTGTTTTCCCTAATCTAGCTAGTGCTGCATCTTCTAGAGAAATGAGCATTTATTCTAACGGATTTAAAATAACTAATAGTAATTCTGATGCTAATGGAGATGGTAATACTCTTATTTTTATGGCATGGGCAAAATATCCTTTTGGTGGGTCGGGTGTTACACAAGGAACGGCAAGATAAAATTAATACATAGGAGAAAGAAACAATGTATGCTATTGTAAAAGCAGATCAAGTTATAAAAATATTAAATGGAGGGCAAGCTTATGTGACAGAAGATGGCACACAGCATCCGTCTAATATATTTAAATTGTGGGAAACATCAAAATTAAATGAAATTGGAATCTATCCGATTGAAGAACAAAATTTAAGTTTAGATTCTAAAACAGAAATAAGAACAAATACTATAGAATATAAAATTAATTCTAATACTGTTACATCGATTAAATCTAAAAAAGATAGGGATTTTAATGAAGTTAAAATAAATGAACTTAAAGATATTAATCAAATACAAAATAATTTACTATCACCTACAGATTGGTATTACATTAGAAAGATAGATAAGTCTACAGCTATTCCCTCTGATGTTCAAAAGTATAGAGATGATATACGGACAGCAGGAGATAGTATGATTAAAGCTATTACGGATGCATCTGATAAAGAAGCATTTCAAAAACTATATCCAGTATGGGCAGTAACTGATGAAGGTGATCAAATTAATACTGGTGGTATATTAGGTATATGGCCTGACTTAAAAGATTATAATTTATAGGAGATAAAGAATGTCATCAACTTATACATCACGGATAAAATTAGAACTACAAGCTGATGGCGAAAATGCTAACACTTGGGGACAACGATTAAATAATAATGTTATTCAATTAGTAGATGATGCTGTTGCAGCTTATACAACTATTTCAATTGGCAGTGCAAGTTATACACTTACAAATAATGATGGAGCTTCTGATGAAGCTAGAAGTGCAATATTAGAATTTACTGGAGTTGTATCTGTATCTATTAATGTTATTATCCCTAGTCAATCTAAATTTTACTTAGTACGAGATAAAACTACTAGACAAAGTAATGCTTCTTATGTATTACAAACTGCTGGTAATGCAGGAATTAGTCCTCCTGTAAGTTCTCGTGGAATATTTTTCTGTGACGGTGTAAATATCCATCAGTTTAATGCTTCTGGTTTAGGGCTTGGAACAGCAGCAGATTTTAATGCTACTAATACTTCTATTACGGCAACGGCTGATGTAGATTCTAGTGGAGGAATTAATGCTACCACAATTGTAAGTCTTGATAATGTAACTTTGAGTATAATAGCAGGATATACCATGCATGGTACATCTGTTAAAGCTAATACTCATGTTGTTAGTCGAGAAACTGCTACAGCTATTACAGTTAATTTAGCTCAAACAATAGCTGATGATACTAACTTAACATTTAAAAATCCTGTAAGTGCTCAAGATATTCCTAATGTTTCTGTGGCTGATGCTCGTTATGTTCGGGTATCTGCAGCTGATACAATTAGAGGAGCTAAAACATATACAAGTATAAATACTTTTGGTGGTCAAGTTGTTGGTACTCCTAAGACTGTTACTTATACAACATCTTTAACTTTAGATTTAAATGAAGCTTGTAACTTTATTTGTAGTTTATCAGCTAGTGATGTAAGTATTGGAAATCCTTCTAATGCTGTACCCGGACAATCAGGAACAATTTATTTAATTCAAAATGTTTCAGGATCACATGCAGCAACATATGGAAGTGCTTGGAAATTTGTAGGAGCTAGTGTACCTAATTTATCTACAGCAGTTAGTGCAGTTGATCTATTAGTGTATAATGTTCGATCAGCTACAACTATTGATTCTATTATCCTTCACAACTTTGGAAGACCTTAAATGTCATCTATGGGTTCTAAGTATGTTAAATTAAATTTTAGGCCTGGATTTCATCGGGAGACAACTCGTTATGCCGAAGAGGGGTCATGGTATGATGGAGATCGAGTTCGATTTAGAGCAGGAAGACCAGAGAATTTAAGAGGGTATTCTCAACTTAGTACAACTTCTTTTTTAGGAAATGCCAGAGATTTATTAACATGGTCTGATAACAGCACTCTCAGACATATGGTATTTGGTACAGATAAAAAACTATATACTTATTATACTGATGATGTTATCTATGATATAACACCAATCATAACAAAGACTACGGTAGGAGCAGGAAAGATTGGATCAACATCTGGATCAGTTGTTGTTTCTGTTTCTCAAGCTTCACATAATTTATCTCAGGGAGACTTTGTATTATTTACTTCAGTCTCAGATGGAAGTGGTGGGACTATAGGAGGATTAAGTTTAAATAATAAAAATTTTCCTGTATCTTTAGTTGATATAAATAAATTTATTATTGATGCTTCAAGTGCTGCTACAGGAACAGATACAGGCATAGGAACTTTAAATATTCTATTACCTGTAGGAACATCTTCTGCTATTCAAGGATTAGGATATGGTGCTGGAGTTTATAATGCAGCATCGGCAGGAACTCCGGGATATACAAGTGTAGCTTTCTCTAATGCATTTAGTGTGGTTGGTTCTAATACAAATGTAAGTGTAGCTGAAACAGGTCATAGTCACATAGTAGGAAACTTTGTAGAATTTTCAGATGCAACCACAATTGGTGGGAATGTAGTATTATCTTCTACGGCTCAAGGTGGTCCTATCTTTCAAATAACAAGTATTCAAACCAATGCATTTAGTTTTACATTATCTTCTATAGCTAATGCAACAAGTGCAGCTACAGGTACAGCAACAGGATTTTTCTTACCTGTATCAATTACAACAACATTAGGATACAGAGCATGGAATGAACAAGCTGATCAAAGTGGTATTACTTTTGAGATATCTCAATGGAGTTTAGATAATTGGGGTGAAGATATACTTGCTAACCGTAGGGGTGATGGTATATACTATTATAATGTAGATGCTAGTTCAACACCTCAAAGAGCTACGATTGTTTCAGCTAATGATGCACCTACAGATGTTAGAAGTATTTTACTAGGAGATAAAAGACAATTAATTGCATTTGGTTGTAGTGTCTATGGTGGAGATTATACTCCAATGGCTGTGAGATGGGCTAACTCAGAAGATTTTAATCAGTGGACACCTTCTGCTACTAATACATCAGGTGATGTTATATTAACAGATGGAACAGAAATTGTAGGGGCAGTTCGTTCACGTAATGCAATTAATGTGTGGACAGATAATTCTCTATGGTTAATGACTTTTATTGGTGGTAATGACGTTTTTAGTTTTAAACAGATGGGTACGAACTGTGGTTTAATTGCTCCCCATGCATCCGTTGATTTTGATGGTAGAACCTTTTGGATGGGAGAAGATAATTTCTATGCATTTGATGGTCAAGTAAGAAATTTAGATTGTACAGTAAAAAGATACATTTTTGATAGAATTAATAAAACTAATAAGGATAAAGTATATGCAGGGATTAATTCAGAGTTTAAAGAAATTGTCTGGTTATACCCCTCAACAGGACAGAATGAGTGTGATAGCTATGTTATCTTTAATCCAGTTGAGAATTATTGGGTATATGGATCAGGATTTTGGACTACCTATTCAGATAAAAGTGTTTTTAATAATACTATTACTACAGGTACATCAACTTCTGGTAATTCTTATTTGTACAATAATGAGCCAGTAAGTATTTATACAGGAACAAACAATACAGCCTTGACATCTTACTTAGAATCTGCTACATTTGAAATAGATGATGGATCAAGAATTATGTTTATGGATAGAATGATACCTGATTTTACTATGGATAATAGTGGGACTTTACAATTTAGTATTACTACTAAACAATATCCTGCAAATACGTCAATAACAAAAGGACCGTTTGAAATTACACCAACAACTAAAAAAGTAGATTTGAGAGCGAGAGGGAGGGAGGCTGCTATCCGAGTTTCATGTGATTCGGTAGGAACTTCATGGAGATATGGCTCTCTTCGATTAGCAGTTCAACCAGATGGGATGCGATAATGGCAAGGTATCCTGAAGTTTCATCTTTTATTATGGTTGATCTAAAAGAAGAAGAGAGCCGTAATATTTATGGTGAATTAAGAAGCTGGAGTGGAGCTTTAATTAATCAACTTGATACTCGTGATACAGAAATTAATAGTTCCCCAGCCTCACAAGTACTAACTGTAGTTACAGCTACAGATGTTGGATCTCCTTTAGCAGGAAGTATTATCTTTTCTTTAGGAGAAAGTAAATTTAAAGGGTATAATGGAACAGCATGGCAGGATCTTACATAATGGATATGAATGAATTTTATAATTTTTTAAATGAGAGTACTTATATTAATAATGTAAATACTGGACAAATTTTAGTACCTGAACTTTCATTAGCATCTCAAGCTTTTAAACCAATGGAGATGGGAGGTCAGGTAAATATTAATAATGTTTATGCTGAATCAACAAAGAACCAATCAAACTATATGAACCCTAGTAAGTTAAAAGATGGAGAATGGAAATGAATAGAATACCTCCTTTAGGACAAGTAGCTCAAACAATGGGCAAAATGGGTAGAGGAGGAGATACGACTCTAGTCCATATGAACCCAGCAGAAGTAAGAGGTTTATCTTCATTAGGTGAACTTAGTTATAACCCAGTAACAGGCTTACCTGAAGCTTTTAAGTTTAAAGATATTTTACCATATGCAGGATTAGTTGGTGCAGCTTTTGGTTTACCTACATGGGGAGCAGCCATGTTAGGAGGGGCTGGAACAGCTATTAAAGAAGGAAGTATAGGTAAAGGTTTAATGAGTGGGTTAATGCAATTCGGTGTTGGTCAACTGATGCAAGGTGTAACAGGTAAAGGAGTACCTACACCAGATGCAGCAGGTAATCAAGCTATGGATCAATTAGCTAATCCAGGTGTTGGTGCATCAACAGCTATTGATGATCAAATGGTTCAACAAATGATGCCTGTAGCTTCTCCTACAATGCAACCACAAACTTTTATGGAAGCTGCTCAAGTTACGGATGAATTTAATCCTGTATCTGCTTTTAAAGATAGTTTACCTATTGAAGCTAGAAAGGCTATGACAGCAGCTCCTGGAGCTATTTTGGCTGCTGGGATGACAGAGACACCTCCAGAGATGCCTCAGTTACCAGAACGTAAACCATTTGAAAGACAGCAACAAACATTAGAACGTCCTCAAACAGCACCTCGTCAGGGAGAATCAGAAGAAGAGTTGTTAGCTAGGATTGGTAGAGGGGGAGATACGTTCTTTGAAGCCAGTTCTTATTTACCTGCTGCTGAAGGAGGACAGTTAGAAGAAGCTTTTGAAGGAATGGTAGAAGGAGATGGTCATGGTATGGAGGATAATAAAATGTTTACTATCCAAGGTGGAGGATTGGCTGCTTTATCACCAAAAGAATATGTCGTACCTGCTGATGTAATGTCTGGATTAGGTAACGGTAATCCTGATAGTGGAGCCAATATGATGGATGATTTTATTTCTGAGTTTAGAGTAGAAAAATATGGAAGAGATCAACAACCACCTGAAATAAATGGTAGAAAATTACTAAAGAATCTTGCTTAATGTTAATTAGAAAAGCTGAGTTAATAGATATATTTGAAATAACAAATATATTAATTGATGAAATGTATTCAGAAGTAGGAATAGGTGAACCAGTTAGATCTAAAGTTTTAGATTATATTACTTTCCTACAAAAAGATGGTATAATATATTTATTAGAAAGTAAAATAGTTAAAAAAAATGGGGGATTAGAAATAGCAGGAATGATAGGAGCACATATCACTCAATGGTGGTGGTCAAATCAAGATTTTTTATCGGAAGACTTTACATTTGTTAGAAAGAAATTTAGAAAAGGTAGATTAGCTTTGAAATTAATGGGTAAGTTAGATGCCTATGCAAAGAAATTAAATATGCCATTAGTTACTGGTGTATTTAATGATGTACAACATGAAAGAAAAAATAAGTTATTCTCTAAGATATATAAACACTTTGGTTATATTTATCTTGGGGGAGATCTCAAAGTGATAGGGAGAGAATAAATGTGTGGAGGAAAAGGTGGTGGTGGTGGCAAACCTCAAGTAGCAGGTACACAAGTAGTCGAACAGAGAACAGAGTTTCCTGAAGAGATTAGGCCATTCATTCAAGATATCTTAGAGAAATCACAGGCTAGATTTAACGAACAAAGTGGAAAACCTATGCCTACGTTTCCTGGAGGAACTAAAGCTCGTATTGCAGAGATGGACCCTTTACAGGAAGAAACTCTAACAGAGTATGATATAGCAAGTAGATCTGGTTTAGCTGGTAGTGGTACAAATTTAGGTTCTGCTTTACCTTATTATCAAGCTGGATTGTCTGCCCTACAAGATTCTCAACAAGCTTTTGGTCCTCAACAAGCTGCACAGTATATGAATCCCTATCAACAAGCTGTAGTAGATGTTGCTAAACGTGAAGCTATTAGACAAACTCAACCTACATATCAAGCTATTGGAGATCGGGCTGTATCAACAGGAGGTTTTGGAGGGAGTAGACAAGCTATAGCTGAGTCTGAATTAAATAGAAACTTACAACAACAGTTATCAGATTTACAAACAAGAGGATCACAGCAAGCTTTTGAACAAGGTAGAACTGCATTTGAACAACAGAAAGCTAGAGATGCTGGAGCTTCTTCACGGTACTTTGCTCAAGCTCCCCAAGCTTATCGTCAACAGTTAGCTGAACTATCTGCTAGGGAAGGTGTAGGTAAAACTAGAAGAGCAGAAGATCAACGAAATAGAAATTTACTGTACGAACAATTTAAAGAAGAGCAGATGTATCCATCTAGAAATTTAGCTGAGTACCAATCTATTGTTCGAGGATTTCCTTATCAGCCACAGATGTATGAAACAAAACAGAACCTTGCACCAGCACCTGGATTAGGTCAACAGCTTATGGGTGGTCTAGGTACGGCTGCATCTATCTATGGTGGTATGGGTGGATTTAGTAAAGGTGGATTCGGTAGCTTTGGTCAAGCTGGTGGACAGGTAGGTGGTCTTGCTAGTTTAGCTAGTGGTGGGCAGATACAAGGTGGGGGGTTTGAGACTCATCAGAATAATATTTATGGTTCTGTTACAGAGGTGTTGGATAAAATTGTTACAAATCCAAAATATGAAGAATTTCTACGTACAACAGGTAAAATGACACCAGAGTTAGAAGAGCAAGTAAAAAAACATAAAGTTAAAATGGCAGAAACTGCTGGTGAAACTATTATTGATGAACAGTATGTGGGAAAAACTGGTCCCTCCGTATCTCAACCCGGATTGGAAGAAGGTCAAAGTACTGTAACAGGTTTAGAATCTTTAGGTCTTATAAAACCTAAACCTGCACCTGCACCTAAACCTACATCTAAACCTACTGTACAATCTGGTGCTCTTAATGAGGGGCAAATAGTTACAGGAGGAAGAGGGGATCCAATACTAAAAGGTGGATCAGGTACAGATCTATTAAATATAAAAGTAGGGGATGTAGATGTTACTTCTGCTCTTGAGCAAAATTTAAAAACATTAACTCAAGGTAAAAGTTATCTTGATGATGCTAAAAACATTCGTGGAAAATTAAATATACTTTCAGATACAATAGGTGATACTGATACACGTATAGCAGATATTAAAACAGGAATTGATGATGCTTATAGCCCAATGGAAGCTTTTCAAACACAGTTTGCAACTGATTTAACAGCCTTTACAAAGTCTGAAACAGATGCAAATAAAGCTTTTAAAAAAGCTAGAGAATCAGCTATTAATAAACGAGCAGCTACAAAATTAACTAATCTTGAAACTCTAGGTAAAGAAGCTAAAAAAACAGGGGAAAGAGATGTCATGCAAAATCTTTTCCTTAATATGTTATTACCTATGTCTCTTCAAGCTGGACGAGATCCACAAGGATTTATAGCTGGAGCTTTAAAAGGTGGACAGGATAATATGACAGCTTTTGTAGATAGATACACTTCTATTAAAGATAAGTATTCTACTGGTAAAGAAAAACGTGCTCGTGATAAAATGGCTATTGGAGATAAGCAACAATCCGATATCTTTTCTATGCAAGATACATTTGAAAATAGAAGGAAAGACATAGACAAAGAAATGTTTAACTTGTCTAATAATAATAATAAATTAATAGCTCAAACAGGAGTAAGCAAACAAACAGAAATAAATAATGCTGATTTAAAAAAATTATCAATGGAAAAGGATGCAATGAATACTGTTATTCAAGGGTTAGAATTAGAAAAGAATATAGCTCAAGAGGAGCAAACATTAGCAGGTAATTCTATAAAAGCTATTGCTACTTTATTAGATACATTAGGATTAGATTCTAAAGGTACTACACTTAAAAATAAATCTTCTGCTGAACAAGAAAAGATTATGTTAAGTGCTATTGAAAATAAATATAAATTTGTTGTAGATAAGCAAACAGGTTCAATGTTTATTGATGGAAAAGCAATTGATAAAAATGATCCTGGGTTCAAAGATATGATTCAAGAATTAAATATAGCTAGTACTCAATTTAATAATATCTTAAAAGCAGCAGGTAATACAAGTTATCCCCAACAGATTAAAGCTCGTCTTGCTGTTCTAAGTAGGGGAGGAGCAGGTATAAAAAGTAAACCGATTGATGTTTCTCAGATGAATCAAACTCAGTTAAATGCAATACCCTCTGGTAGTTACATTATAAGAAATGGTAGAACAAGTAGAAAAAAATAAATATTTATGGCACAATTAGATTTTTCAGATTTTGTTGAAGTAGATACTTCTTCTCCACAAGAGGAAAAGAATAAGGCTATTATTAACCAACCTTCATCCACTCTAGATTTTTCAGAGTTTGAAGAGGTAGAAACTTCTTCTGCACAAGAGGAAGAGAATAAGGCTGGTATTAGTCAACCCTCATCTACTTTAGATTTTTCAGATTTTGAAGAGGTAGAAACTTCTCAACAACAACCTCAACAAGAACAAGTTCAAACATCTTTAGAGATGGATGATCTTGATACGAATAAAAATTGGTTAAAAAATGCCAAGACTATTTATGAGAATGAAGAGAATGAAACGTGGAAGGGTGATAGCAAATCATTAAGTGATTGGTTTAAAAATAGACATTCAGAAATAGGATTTGATATAACAAGCATTGGATCATTAGCTTATCGTGCTGATGACTTTGACGATGACACTAAAAAAGCATGGGTAGATTCAATGGATATGTATGAGAATACTGATGCTGATACACTGTCTTTCTTTAGAGCTTTAAAAAATGTAGCTCTTGATCCTACTACTATTGCTTCAGTCGTAGCTACAGCAGGATTAGGAACTATAGCTAAAATTGGAGGCACAAGAGCTGCATCATTAGCTGCTAAGTTTACTATGAAAGAACAGTTAAAAAAATCTTTAGCTAAAAGAGTAGGAGAAGAAACAGCAAAAGAATTTGTAGAGAAGGGAGTAACTAAAGGGATTAGTAAAGAAGTTTTAAAAGGAGCTAGAAAAGAGGCTGCTAAAAATCTTGGTAAAGCTCAACTAAAAACAGGTGCAGTAGCAGGTGCATTATATAGTGGTGCTGATAATTATGCTAGACAAAAAGCTGATATTAAATTAAGGGATAAGGAAGATGAAGACTTTGATGCTACTCAATTTGCATTGAGTACTGGATTAGGAGCAGCAGGTGGAGCAATCTTTGGTAGATATCTTCCTAAACTAGGGGAAAAATTAGGACGTAAAAAAGCTTTGATGAAACAAGAAGCTTTTGAAAAAGCTGACATGCTTCCACCTGTACAAATAAAAGAAACATCTACAATTATTGAAAACTTATTACCAGAAGAAATTGTAGCATCAAGAGTTAATAAAGCTCGTGAAGAATTAGAAGTTAATGGAACAGTAGATATTAATCTTCAGGGAAAAAGAACAAAAACAAAAGCAGAAAGAGATTTAATTAAAGTTCCTAAAAAAACTGATAAAGGTTACCAAACAAAACGAGAACTTAAAGATAATTTATCTGAAGAAGAAGTTATAAAAGAATTTGGGTTTCAAGATTTTGAGATTAATAAAGTAGGGCCAAATAAATTTATTGGTAAAAAAACTATTGATACTAAAGTAGATGTTTCTAATCCAGAAGTAGGACGAACAAAATTTCAAGAACGTATAGCACAGATTAAACGATCTATCTTTGATGATTCAGGATTGGGGGATAAATTTAAAGCTTTACGTAGTAGGTTTGATGTAGCTCCTCGTGTAATGGAACAGAATATTACTAGAAACTTTAACCGTCTTCAGAATGCCTTGAAAAAAGAACATGAAGGAGAGGTATCAACTGAACTATATGAAACTATGGATAAAGCTTTTCGTGGAGATACAGAAGCTTTAGATATCGTAGCTGAACGAACAGGTACAGAAACTGTTAGTGCATTAAAAGAAATGAGGAATCAAATTCAATCATTACAAAAGAGACTGTTATCAAGTGGGGCTATTAAAGAAGGTTCTGATTTACAATTAAAAATTCAAAAGTCTCTTGATCCTAATTCTGATACCCCTGATCTTTATGTTACGAGACAATTTGAAGTATATGATAATCCTAATTATAGTCGAGAGTTTGATGCTAGACCAGGATCAGCTAAGATTAAAGAAAATGCTGGTAAATATATTGAAGGTCAACTAAGAAAACAATATAAAGATTATGATACAGTTAAAAAACAAATAAAAAATTTAGGAATAAAATCTTTAAAACAGGAACAACTAGATTTAATAAAAAGATTTGAAGGAGCAGACGGAGAAGTTCAAAACCGTATTAATAGGATTCTTACTTTTAATGATGAACAAGATGTAGCCACATTTTTTTCAGATTGGAACCCTATTAAAGGTAAAGCTGCTAGTAAAATCTTAACAAAAAGAGAAAGTATTCCTGATGAGATTAGGTTATTAATGGGTGAGTATAAAAATCCATTTACTAACTATGCTAATACAGCTATGAAACTAAATCAAACTTTAGCTAATTTTGATTATGAACAAGGGATTGCTAAATTAGTAGAAAAAAATGAAATACCTAATGCTAGTAGATTAGCAGGTGGGCCTAGAACAGTAGAATTAGGAAGCAGACTTCCTCAAGTAGGAGGTGTAAATGATCCTTTAAAAAGAAGACCAGTAGAAGGAACAGACTTTAAAGAACCATTAAAAGGAATCCATGCTACACCTGAAATAGCTTCAGCTATTGAAATGGGAAATGAAATAGGTAGAACTCAAAATAAATATATACAACAATTTCTTTTATTACAAGGACATACTCGTTCTGCTAAAACTGTTTGGAGTCCTACAGCTATTGCTCGTAACTTCTTAGGTGCAGGATGGTCGGCTACAGGTGCTGGTTATCTAAGGCCATCAGCTTTAAAAGGAATGGCTAATGTAGCACGAGGATTGTCTAATATATCTGATGATAAACTTCAAGATGAAATAGAAAAAGGTATATCATTAGGGTATATACAAAGTGGTACAGACTTAGGAGCTTTTAGGGGAGCATTAAAAGATGCAAGTGAAGAATCTTTTTGGAAAATGCAATCTCCTTTATACAGAGAAAAAAATAATATTATTAATAGAGCTAAACAATTAAATACAAGTGCTGTTAAATTTTATCAATCAATGGATGATATGTGGAAACAGTTTGCTTTTTTAAATGAAAAACAAAATTATAGAAAGGTTCTTGAAGATCAAGGAATTAATCCTGATGAAGTAATTACAACTAGAACCTTTAGGGGTGGTAGTGGTAAGAATATTGAAACAACAAGACTAGATGAATATGCTGCTGAACAAGTTAATAATCATATGCAAAATTATGGTGGTGTTCCACAGTTTGTAAGAAGAGCTAGACTATTACCTGCTGCAGACTTTCTTGCTTTTACAACAGAGATTATTCGTACTCAAAAAAATATTATAAAAAGTTCTTTTAAAGATATGAGAGAGGGTCGAGCTATGATGGCTAAAGGTGAACGTGATGCTCAAGGCCAACTTAAAGGTAAAGCCCAATTAGCTGTAGGTCAAAGACGATTAGGATCTATGATAGCTGCTCAATCTGTTGCTCCTGCATTAGGGGCTACATCTGCTGTTGTAACAGGACTAGATGAGAAAGTTAAGTTAGAAGATGGGAAAGAAGCTCCGTATACCATAAGAGAAGGTATGGCTAAGTTTGATCCTGACTTTGATCAAGGTGCTAGTTATATTTATTTAGGAAAACCTAAAGATGGTAAGGGTAAAAAAATTAATATTGATTATATTAATCCTTGGGCTAAAACTCAGCAACCTCTTAAAGCAGCCATAGCAGCTTACAATAAAGGAGAGTATGTAGATGGGGTAGTTGATGATGTTTTTGATGCAGCTATTATTAATCCTCTTGTAGAAACATTTGGAGTTTCTATGTTAGGAGAAGCAGCAGCAAATATATTTCAAAATGTAGATCAATTTGGCAGACCGATAACAGGAGAAACAGATACAAGGTTAGAAAAAATAGGTAAGAATATTTCAGTCTTAGCCCAAGCATTTGAACCAGGATTTGTTAAAACTGGTAGAGATCTAATGACTTCTATGAATTTAGAAGGTCAAGACTTTGGAGTAAGAAAGGGACGATCAGGAAGAAGGTTATATCTTAATGATGAATTAGCAGGATTAACAGGAGTTAAGCCAAAGTATTATGATATTAATAAAGCTTTAAGATATAAAGTTAATGATGTTATTGGTAATATGTCAGAGGCAGGTAAAATATTTAGTAATGCTGTTGCTCAAATGCAACCTCAAACAGAAGATGAAATTGTTAATGCTTATTCTGAATCTTTGGAAAAACAATATGCTCAAGCTACGAAATTATTTGAGGTTATTAGTGCAGCTAAAAGTACTGGAATGAATAATGCAGATATCTATAAGGCTATGACTTCTGGTGGGTTTTTTCCTAGAGGTATGTCTAATGAAACTCTTCAAAACATGATAAAGAAAGGGGTGTATATTCCTAAACCTCCTATAAGAAGTGATATACTTAAATATCAAGAAATTATTAAAAGAGAAACAGAGCAAGAGCCTAAATTTAAAGATGCAAAAGATAGGTTAATTGAAGTATATAAATCATACGTTGGTGAGACTACAGGAGAACGATAATGTGTACAGGTGGGCAGGATATACCAGCTACAATCAGAGTGGATGGAGGAGTAGAAGATGGGCAATGGAAAACATCCGATACTTTTAACCCATCATCTAGTGAAGAAACTAGTATAGTAGAATCTTCAGAAGAAGCTACAGAAACAATGGAGCCATCGGCTGGTCTTTATCAACCTGTGATTGATCGTATCAATACTTTATCTGAAAGACTTCCAGAAAAAATATCTAAAGAAACTACTAATGAGATATCTCCTATGTTCAATAATATAATAAGAACGACTGAGCAGGGATTCAGAGGTAATCAAATGGGGTTACGTAGTCTTCAAAACAGGCTTAATATGGGAGGAATAAGACCCAGGATAGATCCTCCTAGACCACCATCTAGAGAAAAATATACAGGGCTTGCTGGTAAGGTTGCTATAGATACCTTTAATAAAGGTGGATTTGGTGGTAAAGGTTTTGGATCAGGTCGTAGTCGTGCTATAGAAAGAGTGAGGCAAGAACAACGCCCACTCTTTAGGAATTCCCCTATATCTACTATATCAACTCCACAAAATTCACCTATGCAACAAGTAATGCAACCTCCAGTAACAGATGTACCTAGTAGTATAACTCCTACGACTAGTGCTCAAACAACTAATCCAGGAGATACGTTTAAATTTTTTAATCAACCAGAGTTTTTAAAAAGTACTTCTAGTATGCAATCTTATAAAAATGGGGGGATTATTGAGGCTCTTATGATGACTCCTATTGGACAGAATGAACTAAAAAAATTAGCTGTCGGAGGAGTAGTGGGAGGATTAGATACTCTTGTTAGTGGAGGACAACAAACAGGAGCATCCTTAGAAGATATTAGTTTAGGGAAAGCTACCTTCTTTGAACCATTTACTTATAAGACTAAAGCTAAAGATACATTAGAAAGCATTGAGGAAACTTTAGGAATAACTCCTACTAAGAAAAAAATAATAGAAAACCAAGAACAATTTGGTGATCATGAGGGTAGAGATGGACCATATAGTGGTCAATCTAATTTTGCTGGTCCAAATGAAGGTGGAGGGTTAGATTATGGAGAAGAAGAAGAAACAGATTGGGGAGCATTGGGTAGGGGACTTGCAAATGCAGGAAGTGCTGCAGCAACTATTTTTGGAAGTGGTGGTCTAGCTAGCTTATTTTCAGTTGGGAATGCAATATTTAATAAAGACTCAATAGTGAATAAAGTTAAAGATCATTTAACAAGAAAACCAGATCCTCAACCAGTACAAGTTCAAGGACCACGTAGTCCTTTTGTAGGGTTTTCAGATGAAGGTATTGGATATGGAACTGGTGGTGGAGATAGTATAGATGTTGGGGGTACTGATCCTGGAGTTGATGCTATGGGGCAAGCAACAGGTCAAGAAATGGGGGAGGAAGATGATTCTTCAGAACCTGATGCAATGGCTGGAGTAATGATATGAACTGGAAATATTTTACTGAAGATGAATTAGCCTGTCAAGGTACAGGTGAATGTGAAATGAACGAAGAGTTCATGGAAAAATTAATTACCTTGAGAGAAGAGTATAATAATCCTATCATTATTACGTCAGGGTATAGACACTTAGCTCACAATCAATCTATAGGTGGGGCTAAGAACTCTCCTCATTTATTTGGGAGGGCTGTCGATATCAAAATAGGAGGACAGAACGCTGTAAAGATTTTAGAACTAGCTTTAAAACATGGGATGACAGGTATAGGTATTAAACAAAGGGGAAAGTATGAAGCCAGATTTATTCATATTGATGATATGCCTCAATCGGAAGACCATCCTAGACCTTGGATATGGAGTTATAAATAAAGGAGTAAAATAAATGGTAATAGCTGAAACTCTAATGGGGGTACAGCTAGTTCGGTCTGCTATAAAAGGAATTAAGGATGTTATAAATACTTGTGAAGATGTTAGTGAGATTGCTCACCACATAGATAATGTCTTTCATGGTGAAGAGCAGGTTAACCGAAGGATAGCTGCTAAAAAAAAGAAGCAACAAAAAAAAGGTCAGTGGTATTCTTTTATTGCTTCAAGATTAAAGTCAGATGACGAGGGAGATGGAACCTCAATTCAAGAAATAGCTCAAGAGCTTATAGAAAAAAAACAAATAGAACAACAACGTAGTGCTCTAGCTCACTTACTTAATAGAAGATTTGGGGCTGATACGTGGACTTCTATTATGAAAATAAGATTTGAAAGAATTGAAAAACGTAAAGAACAAAGAAAGATAGCCTTACAAAAAGCTAAAGAAGAAGCTTGGGAAAGAAAAAGATTTTGGAAAAAAACTGGGGAAGAAAGTGGGAAGCTATTGATTATCTTAGGTGTAATAGTTGGAATGTATTATTATATTAGTTATGCATGTAAAGGATGTATCTAATGAGTACTGCTACTAAACGTGATCCTGCTAAGTGGGCAAGAGCTAAAGCTAGAGCAAAGGCTAAGATGGGTGGGAAGCATAGTGCTAGAGCTATGCAGTTAGCTACTAAATATTATAAGGATGCAGGAGGTTCATACTCAGGTAAAAAGAAATCTACGAACAAGTTATCTAAGTGGACAAAACAGAAGTGGAAAACTAAATCTGGTAAACCTTCTAGTAAAACAGGGGAAAGATATCTACCAGAGAAAGCTATTAAATCTTTATCTTCTAAAGAATATGCTTCAACAACTGCTGCAAAACGTAAAGGTACAGCTAAAGGAAAACAGTTTGTTAAACAACCTAAACGAATAGCTAAAAAAACAAAGAGGTTTCGATCATGACAAAACGTAAAGGTACAATGAAAGGTCATACGATTGGAGGAGGTCAGAAACGTCCTACTAAATCAGGGGCAGGGATGACATCAAAAGGTGTGGCTAAATATCGTAGAGATAATCCAGGTAGTAAACTAAAGACTGCTGTTACTGAGAAGAAACCTACAGGTAAACGAGCATCAAGACGTAAAAGTTATTGTGCTAGAAGTGCAGGTCAGATGAAGAAATTTCCTAAAGCTGCAAAGAATCCTAACTCAAGATTAAGACAAGCTAGAAAAAGATGGAGGTGTTAAATGGCTAAAGGAGTAAAACATTATTTTAAAGATGGTACTGAATTTAAGGGACGTATGCATAAGATGCCTAATGGTTCTATGCACTCAGGAGTAAAGCATACAAAATCCAGTAAACCAGTTGTGCATTTTAAAGACTTATCAAAAGCTGCTATAAAGAAAAATAAATTAAAGAAGAAGTAAATGGAATTTGGAATCAGAGAACTTATACAATTTGGTACACTGTTAGCTAGTTTAGCTGGTGCTTTTGCTGTTGTTAAATCCCAACTATCTAGAGTTATCCAAGATATAAAAAATATTGAGAAAGAATTACATGAATTAAATACTAGGTTAGATAAGACTGAAGCTGATTCAGCCGTTATGAAACATCAAAACCATGTGTTTGGTACGATCTTATCTCCATCTAATTTAGAAAAGTTAAATAAAGATATTGCAAAGTTGCAAACAGAAATGGTAGCAACAGATAAAAAATTAGATCAGTTTCATGGGATGCATAATGGAAAACACCCATCTGTTGCTAACTAATTTTTTATATTTATAACTCCCATTTACAACTCTTCATAAGTTTTTGCATTTCTTTCTTGCCTATTATCCTCATAGAATTTTGAATATCATTTATTATTTTATCTGTATTTAATATATCATCGTCATTACTTTTATTTCCTCTAACACGAGACAGGATCTCAAGTGCTTTAATAGCACTGTTTGTATGTCCGTGTCCTTTAGCATAACTGTATTGATTTTCTAATTCAGATATAACATCTACATCTGTAGTCATTTCTTGTTCAGCATCGTAAACTCTTTGTTGAACTTCTGAGTCTTGTAACAATCTGTACCCTTGGTTATGAGCAGACTTTTCACTATAGCCAGCAGACCTAGCAGCTTCCGTAGCATTACGAGTTAGGATATAATGTTGTACAAAAAGTTCTTGTTTATCATTTAACATTAATGAATCTCAACATTAAAACTTTCACCACAACCACACATTGATTTTACATTAGGATTCTCAACCATAAGTCGTTGACCAAATAAATCTTTTTTATAATCAACTTCCATACCAGCTAAATATAATACAGACATACCATCAAGAACAAGTACCCCTGAATCTAACTCAAGTACGATATCATTATCTGATGGTTTGTAAGTATCTAAAGGTTGCCAATCATAAGTAAATCCTGAACACCCTCCTCCTTTAACTGAGAGTAAGATAGCAGAGTATCCATTCTCAGATATGATGGAGGATAAGTGTATGTCAGCTTCTTCAGTTAATGTAATCATTTAGTATACTTCATATTTTCTCTAGCTTTTCCTTTAAACTTTTCAGCAGATCTCATAGCTCCTAATCCTAACAAACTTAAAGTTAAACTCATTAATCCTTCGGTAGGTATAATAGGTATAGCCATACCACTTCCACTAACAGCCAGCACCCACACAAATACAGGTTGGAAAACAAATTGCCACCCTAAACCAAAGGCACATATCCAAAGAATAGCAGGTCTTGCTCCACTTACAAAAAGACTAGGATGTTTTGCACTCTCAATATTAGCTTGAGCTTGGGCTAAATCTAAAGCTATGACTTGTTGTTTTAACTCAGCCTCTAATTTTCTTTTAAGATCCTTATCTTCTACAAATTTATCTAAGACTTTTCCTGCTACCCCTACAACACTCTCAACTAACCCAAACATTAATAGTCTTCTGGTAAGTTAATAGGTGTAAGTTTAGGTATAATTGCATCTTCATCTTCTTCCTCTTCTTCTTCATCTTCTTCATCTCTTAACAGATCAATATCAAAATGATCTTCTAAGACACATAGCTTTTCTTCAGAAGCAGCAATCTTTGTAATCTGTGAATCAACTGCTTGAACAAGATCAGGATGTTCTCCTATTCCTGCTGGGTTATCTAAATACACTTGGATATTTGCTTTAGCTATAGCAATATCTGCCTCATATAACTTACGTAATGCATCTAACATGGTAACATCTCCTTATAATGTTTAACTTGAGCCATACGAGAAGTTTCCCATATAGCTTTTACTAATGTATTTTCTCCGTGAACAGAGAACTCCATATCAACATCGTCTCGTTGGAATAACTTCTCACAATCTTGTGCCATTGCAAGTAGCTCTCCAGTAGTCCAGAATTTATGATCGTCTAAAGTTACATTCATAAACTTAGGTCTTCCATCTTTTTCTTTTTTCTTCTTTCTATTCTCTCTTGGCTCTGGAATTGTACAATCATACCCAAACAAATGAAATTTTCTAAAGCCAAATGTGTGCATCAAACCTATAGATCTCATAGCTGCACACGTTCCTCCTGTAATAAATGTAGTTTCAGATGGGATATTTAAAGACTCATCCAATACCATTGTATTATCTACGATAGGTTTCTGCTTATCTCCCTCTGCTCTTAAAGTTTCTGAGAATGCATGCCATCCCCATAACCTATCTGTATTCTTTTTAATCAACCGTGTAACTGATGGGTTAGTCATTGAAGCTATAAAGAATATAGTCTTAGGATCTATCTTACTAAATAAACTATGTCTTACAATTCCATGTGTAGACTTACCACTTAAAGGTCTTGGATCTAGTATAACACATCCCCACGGTTGGAGGCCATGTTTTAATAGTTGTGGATAAGAATGTTTAACACAAACAATTCTTGTATTCTTTTGACGGCTTAGTTCTTTAACATGATCCCAATCTGTACTGTTCCCTCCAGAGACAAGAATGGCTGTATCACCATGACCTCTACCTTTCTCTATCCAGTTGGTCATAAGTTTTAAATTCTTTCTTATATTACCTACAATACTTTGATCTGGAACACAATCTCTAGGGGTAACTTGAATAGGAACTTGCATAACTTTAGTTGTTAATTCTTCGATGGTATCGTCAGTAAGGATAACAGCTAGATGAGTTATCCCTCCCTCACGTACACGATCACCAGAAGGAAGAACATATTTTCTATGTTTTGTAGCTTCTACAATTCTATTAACTTCTTGAAAGTCAGGATCAACACAGTTACCTTGATCATCTTGAGTTATAAAATCATCGAACACAAGAACTGGTATGTGTTTTAATTTAGAAAATTCATGCTGTACTGTCCTAGTACTATGGCCCCCATCAATGAAAGCCATGTCAGCATTAATGCTATCAGTAAGAGTTTGATTAGTATCTCCTTTAATTAATTCATATGTAAATGTTTTATTCTTCTCTCTCATTTTCTTTCTAAAAGAACTTAATTGTTTTTGTACGTCAAACTTTTTAGCTATAGGCTTGGCATTTAATTCTTTAATACTTAGCTCTTCATTACCCTCTTCAAATAAATCAAAGCCTATATAATGAAAGCTATCTCTATTTTCAAAGGAAGCTAAAGCCATTTCGATAGCTCGTTGCCCTATCCATGTACCTGTTTCCACAATAGTTTTAGGTTGGTACTGTCTGATAATATCTGCTATCAAACCATATCTTTTAGCAGCAGCTAAAGGCATAGTCTTTTTTATTTGTTTTCTGTTTCCTTTTAAGTGCTCCATAAACTCAGTTAAAGGAAAAGATTCAAAAGCTTGTTTACCTTTAGTTAAATCAACAATATCTAAATGACCAGTAAAGTCTTGAACTCTCATTCCATGAGCACGATAAATTATCATCAGTCTTTCAAAGACAAATCCATCATGCCACTCACGATAGTTTAAGACTTCACCTGAATCATAAGCTCCTCGTAAATCTCCTAGTAAATCTAATGGTGCTCTGTTGTTTAGATTGAATGCCATAAAAGAAGTTTCACTATAAGCAAAATGTTTTCTTCCTAAGAAACCTAACTCAGCTTTATTATTTAAAAAAGATTCTATATCCTTACCAGAAAAATCTTTCTTTGTAAATGTATCAGCATCCAACCAGATTAACCAACCAGCTTGCTTACTTTCATCTGCCATTTCAAAAGCTTTATCCGTAAGAGCATAAACTTTATGACAGAATTTAATAGCATCCAGCCTAAAGTTATAGTCAATTTTTTTATTAGCTGTACCATCATGTTCTTTATATGTCTCCCTAAAAGCTATCATCTCAGATATAAGATTTAAATTTCTATACTCTATATGATCACACTTAGGTACATCATGTTTAGAGATATCAAAGTCATGGTAGTATGCTGTTAGTTTTAAACCAGATTTCCAATGTCGAGCTGCAGTCTCTAACATTTTCATAGCATAAGTTTTTAAACCATCTTCATTAAAAGAGGTAACGATATTATACATTTACTAATCCTTCATCTATTATTATTTTATCTCGTAGAGCTTTCCACTCATCTACGTATTCGTTTTCATTAGTAGTTAATGGTGTCCAATTTGAAAACCAAGGGCCACCTGTTGTAAAATGTACATTCTTAGCTTCAATCTCAGAATTAGAATGACCATCTAACCAGTTCCATTCTTCATGGATATTACCAATAGGATTTATTGTTTCTCCTATCCATTCAAAGTTATGTAACCACCTACCAGGTTTTGTATTAACATCATCAGGAGTAAGATTAGCATTAGCTGGATGTCCACAATTCCATAACATAAAACTAGACCAGTTCTTTTTAGAATAATTTTGTTGTATTTGTTGATCCATTTTAAATATAACATTATCACTAACAACATAGTCATGCCATATACACGAGACAGCATGTTTAGCTTCAGCATATTTTTCAAACACTTCCATAATGTCTGAACGAACTAACATATCACAGTCCATATAAATAGCTAGTCCTTCATATTGATTTAAATGAGGGACAAGAAACCTAGTAAAACTAAAGTCAGTTGAAAAAGGAAGACCATCACTAAGATCAATCTTTTGTTTGTTGTCTATAGTTTTATAAGCTCGTCTATATAATCCTATAGCTCTTAAAGCTGATTGATTTAATTTAATAATGTTTAAATTTTTAAAAGAAGAAGTAGATTTTATAGACTCTACAAGAACTTCAAAAGCTATGTCTTCTCTTTCATCGTACCCTATGTATATTGTAGGGAGCCGTTCATACATTGTGATCTCCTTTGTATTACTTTATAGTATATAACTATACTATAATTTTTTTAGTTTGTCAACAGTTATTTAACTGCATTCTTTTTGCCCTGTGTCAGGATCAATAAAACAAGCTGTACCATCTATCTCTTCTTTAATAGCTGGCTCACTTTTATTTAAGATCCCATATCGTTTCCCTGCAAGCCTGAAGGTAGTAACTCCTTTTAACTTACCTCTCCATCCTCGTACATATACATCTTTAAATTCTTCAAAGGTTACACTATCCCCTACATTAATAGTTTTAGATACAGCACTATCGATGTAAGGTTGGATGGCTATCTGCATTTTAATGTGGTCATCAATGGTTAAGTCTTCAGTTGTCTCAGCTTTAATTTTATGTTGAGCATAAACATAATCTTGTAACTTAACTATGATAGGACCATTCTCTGTAATTAAAGTACGATCTACTTCATGAGTAAACACAGGTTCAATACCACTACTGATATTGTCAGCCGTAAAACTTATTGTTCCTGTAGGAGCAATGCTTGTTAGATGGCTATTTCTTATGCCTTGTTTTGATATTAACTCAATAAGATCTGTTGGAAGTTTCTTTGCAAAGCCACTATTAATATAGGATTCTTTTTCATACAAAGGAAACGATCCTTTTTCTTTACCTAAGTTTGAGCTTGTTTCAATAGCAGTATAAGATAAAGTCTTTCCTATCTTACGAGTAAACTTAACTGCTTGTTCAGATCCATACCTTAACTTAATTAGAGTAAGGCAATTAGCTAATCCAGTTACCCCTAGTCCCATCCTTCGTTTGTTCTGAGCCTCAAGTTTTTGTTTAGCTAAAGGATAATTAGTTCTATCAATAACATTATCCATAGCTCTGACAACATGAGGGATGTCTTCTTTAAACTTATCAAAATTAAATCTATTGTTAGACACATACTTAATTAGATTAAAGCTTCCTAAAAGACAAGCACCATAAGGAGGTAATGGTTGTTCACCACATGGGTTGGTAGCTTCAATGGTTTCACAATACTGTAAAGGATTATCATTATTAATCCTATCAATAAATAAAACACCAGGTTCAGCCCACTCCCAATTAGCTCTCATGATCTCATCCCATAAAGCTTTAGCATTTATTTCTTTATAGACTTGTCCTTTAAACGTAAGAGAGAAAGGAGTATCTTTAATAACACTTTGCATAAACTCATCTGTAACTCCAATAGAAATATTAAAGTTAGTAAGTTGATCTTGGTTTTGTTTAGCTCGTATAAACTCTTCAATGTCAGGATGGTCTACACGTAGCACACCCATCATTGCTCCTCGTCTGTGACCAGCAGATATAATTGTTCTGCACACAGCATCAAAGATGTGCATAAAAGATACAGGCCCACTAGCAGAGCTATCGAGAGAAACAATCCTATCACCACTAGGACGTATCCTAGAGAAGTCATAGCCAATGCCACCACCTCTACGCATTGTCTCAGCTGCTTGTGTAGCTTTATCCATGATGCTTTCCATACTGTCTTCAATCGTTCCAGATACAAAACAATTGTATGCAGTGACATCTCTTGGACTCCCCATTGCTGATTGTACTCTACCTGCTGGCATAAACCTTTGATTTAAAAGGATATCTTTAAGTAAAGCTCTATGATCTTGATCATCAGACATAGCCGCAGCATTCCTACTTACTGACTCTTCAAAGCTCTCATTAGGTAGTCTATATTTTGTTGCGTGTAGCTCATCACAAACTGGCACTTGTGGACCGTACATTATTTTTTCTCCTTTACTGTGATTAATTTTTTTAAATACCATTCAGCTTTCTTTAAATCTTCAATCCCATTTTTATATTTATACCTCCATAAATATTTCATTATATTTCCTTGTAGGTAAGACTCAAATCCCCCATCCAATGCAGCTTCAATTGCTTGAATACATTCTATACCATGCTGATTGTAATGAGGTGGAGAGTTTACATTATCTTTATTGGTAGATCTTTCCGTAGTAATAGATTTATCCTCCTTCTTATTCTCGACTTGTGTTCTGACTTGATAAGTTGTTGGGCGAACATACGAGTACTTGAAAACTCTACTCCAGCATGATCGCAAACTGTTATAAAATCTTGACATGTTACCCCCACACTAGCAAAGAACCAAGCTGTAGCTCTTTGTCTCTCATAAGAAATAGTTTCTTCTTCATCTTTAATTTCAGGTTTACTTGCATCTAGTAATGCTTGTAGTATTACAGCAATAAAAAGACATTGTTCAGGACTCTCTCGTTCTAATTTATTTTCTAAGTTTATAATAAGATTTAAATTAAATTTAGAGTTCTCACTCATGGTGATACAGTTTCATAAAATATTCTGCATCAAGAATAACTAATGGTTTTTTATTATTCATTTTAATAAAAGCTAATGGTTCATAATCATTATGAGACTTAGCTTGATCCATTATATTATAGATACTTGTAAACTTTTCTTGGTTCTTACATTCAATAGAGAAAGGGAAAAGATGCCGAACAGAGGAACTTAACTTAACATCTTCTCCCTTTTCTCCCATGATAGCAGTAGTAATCTCTTCATGTAAATCTAACCCATCAGCATTAGGCTTTTGAAAGATAGATATTAATTGATCTCTTACCCAGTTCTGTAACTTTCTTCCTTTAGCTTTTGCTGAAGATGTTTTCATTAGTTATCCTTTTACTTCTGGAACATCAGGCACTCTTGATACACGAGTAAGATATACTACTCCTCTCTGATATTCAAATGCACGTAGACCATGTCCATTATTACTATCAGACCAACAATCTTTTTTATAAGCACAGTAAAAACAATTCATACCTAACTTATAATTACCTGACTTCCCTTCTGGAATATCAGGGTGACAACGAGGGGGAGCATCTTTTAATTTAACCATGCCTTTTAAATATTCTATTCTTTTTTCTGTGTTTGTTATTTCTAACTCATCCAGAGGCATCCAACATAACTCCCCACTAATCTTATTCATAACTAAGAAGCCAGCTTCTTTTTCTTTCTCTGCCGTAGCATAAGATGAAAGCTGATCCATATATCCAAAGGGATCATCTTTATATAAAGTCCGATCTTTAAATTTTCTATAAGATGCAGGAGATGCTGACTTAACATCAACAAGTACTCCATCTATTCGTCCATCTATGTGTCCTTTTACACCAGCTAATGTTGTTTCTTTTTGTACATCGGTAACTTTATGTCCAGCTAAAGCAGTCAGACAAAAAACTAACTCTTCAATTATATGACCATATAAAAACTTTATAGGATCATTATCATTAAGTGGTTCTTTTTCTACATCTTGAAATTGATACCATAACTGACGGTCAGGATATCCAACATTAGACATACGTAATTTTTTCTTGTGTATATTTTTACCATTAACAGATTGAACTAATTGGTTGTGGATATTATATACACAATGACTAATGATATCATATTGTTTTCTTTCATTTAACTTACATCCATGCTCTTCTTTAAAAAGATTATAGATGTCTTTTACTACTGTAGTTATTTTTTTCATGTTAAAAATAGGGAGAGTATATCTTGTAATAGCCTCAACATATACTCTCCCTCCCCTAGTTAGGAGTTAAATTGAAGAAGAGAAAGGAAGATCTTCTTCAGTCTCATCGGAAGTAAAACCGTCAGGGACAACATCGAATGCATCATCCTCTTCGGTTGTGTACGGTACTAATTCGGTCACTTGTACCGCACGTAGATCAGCAGAAACGCCAGTTTTTCCACCGAAATTCCACTCAAAGGGTTCATATAATACATTTACTTTAGAACCATTACCTACCATAGTATCAGTAATTAATCTCTTCTGAGCATCAACTACATTAGGTGCTCGATTCATAGAGCCTTTTGCATTACGAACCTTTCGTTTAATGGTAACAAAATTATCTTTCTCATCACCTTTATTCTTAACAGTTAGCCCATCCTTCTGAGCTTTCTTTTTATTAAGATCATCTAAGTTACCTACATCAATTGTCCATACACCGTCTGCATCAAACTTAGTATTAGGTGTGATAACTGATGCCCAATAAGCTGTTCCTGATAATACTTTGCTCACTATATTTCTCCTTTGTTAAGTTGATTAATTAATAACAGGATAACATATTATAAACTATAAATCAAGTGTTATTTTTCTCCTTTCGTTTATTATTGTAATATAATTTCCATGCATCTTTAAGTAAGTCTTTATCTGACATTTTAGATGCATCTTTTTCTTGCCACTGACGTTCTTTATTTAATTTACGAGTTGTATTAACCCATTTATTTTTTTTAGGATCGTATGGAATAAGTATCTCCTTTAATGAGTGTCAGCCCACGTTTTACCTACCTTATATTCATTGTCAAGTGGGCATTTGACATTTAGAATCTCTTCAGTTTCTTTCATAGCTATCTTAGTAATAGCACAAAACTTTTCTACATCTTTATTATGTACCTCAAACTGGTACTCATCGTGAACAGATGCTACCAAACGTACATCTAAATCTTTTGCATGATCCATCATCTGTACTAACCATTGCTTACAGATGATAGCACCTGCTCCTTGAATAAGAGTATTCAAAGCTGCATGAAAAGTTCTAATGTGTAGCTGTCTTCCATCTAGTCCTTTAATAATTTTAGACTTAGCAGCTTTATCTACATTAGTTCTTAACTTCTGTAATGCTGGAGCATTTTGTAGAAAGGTATCAATAAATCTCTGACCACCTGATGAAGATGTATTACATATCTTACCTATCTTAGATGCTCCTGCCCCATAAATTAGGGCATACAAGAACGTCTTTGCCTGATCTCTTGTCTCTAAGTTAGCTAACTTTTGATTAGCTGTATGTACATCACCATCAATAACTTCTTTAATGTAATCTTTATCTCCCATGTAATGAGCCAAGGCTCGTACCTCAAGACCTGAAGCATCTGTTCCAACCAAACTATAATTATCTGGGTCAGATACAGTCCAACACTCTCGACACTCCTTACCATAGGGAGAGTAGACAGCAGGGATTTGAGCCATGTTAGGGGTATTGTGGGTCATACGTCCTGTAACTGTAGATAAAGTTTGAACTCTACCATGTACCCTACCATTATTATCTACAGCTTTTATCCATTGTTTTATTTGAGACACTCTCTTTTCTAGTAGAAGATACTTAGAAATAAGTTTAGCCTCTGGTAAATCAATTTTAGATAGTATCTCTTCACTAACTATTACACTACCTTTATCTGTGTACTTACTTGGTTCCCAACCTAATGATATTAATCGTTGAGCAATTTGTTTTCGGGAACCTGGATTAAAGTTTTCTATATTATCTTTTAAAGGTTTATTAGTCGTCTTATGATATCTCTTTGTAATGATAGGTTTAAAGACATCTTGTAGTTCCTTCTCAATTTTAAAAGCTTCATCACTAAAAGTATTCATTAACAACATAGCTTTCTGTTCATCTAAAGCAAACCCATTCTTCTCTTGTTGAGTTACAATAGTTCTTATCTTATGTTCTAACTTAATAGATCTCTTAGAGAGTAAGTGAGATTGTTTAGATAGATAATTAACTAACTTAAAGGTAACATCTACATCTCTATTACAATACTTTAACATATCAGATGTATAGTTAGTGAAGTCTTTAGGTGGAGTATCTTTAGGGAAACCTAAACGATCTCCCCAAGATCCTAAACTATTTCCTTTATCTATAATTGGATTAAGAAGTTGAGTTAGTATTAAAGTATCAACAACTTTATCCCAATTAATATCTGCATCAGTTAGTCTATTTATTATTGGCTGATCAAAACCTAAACCATTATGCATATAAAATTTATCTACTGTCTTAGCAAACTTAGGAAAAGATGTATAACATTCTTGTTGTACAAACTCATTTACTTTATTTGTTTTAATATCTCTTGCTACAATACAATGTATTTTAGTAGCATCAAGAGCATCTGTTTCTATATCTAGTATTACTCCTGTACTCATATTAATCTCCTATATTTATTAACTCAGCTTTATCTAATGGAACTTTATAAAAGTATTCTCCTTTTGGTACTGCTCGATTAGGAACTTCAATTACAGGACTTGATTGGACAACTCTACCATCCATCTTCCATGCCTGTTTACAATCTTTTCTTATGATATAAAAAAAGAATCTTGCATTCTCATCTTTATTATAAACCATATCAATTAATCTAGCTTTCCTAAAAGGAATATTAACATCTCTCCATCCTGTAGGCCACTCTCCTTCCCACATAAACTTCATCTCTACTTCATGATGTTCTGTAACAGGAGGATGGTTAGGATGATTTAGATGTGGTAAAGGTGGATTAGAAAGTATATCTACACCATAGTTTTCTTTTGGTATATGAACTTTATGACCTAAACTCGTTAGGTATTTACTAATACATTCTTTAGCTAGTGGGTCTGCTTTTCTATACAAAGCAGGGTTAAATTTTTTACGTTTACTAGAAGGGTATTTCATTATCTTCTCCTGTTGTTTGTCGTTCACCATCAAAAGGATTTTCAATGGCAGTCATCCTACCTGTCTCAGAATTATAATAAAGGTGAGTAGCTACACCAGTGTCACCTGTATATCTATTCTTTAAGATTCTTATTACAGTAGTGTTAGCTTCGGTTGGGTCTTCACTCTGTTGGTTACGTTCTAAAGCTATGACGGCATCTGATAGATGACCGATTGAAGCTGACCCTCTAAGATGGGACAACGTAACTTCCTTACCCTCTTCAAAACCTTTATCACCACCTCGTCTACGTAAGTGAGAGACTAATAACAATCCTATGCCTGTCTCTTCTACAAGAGAACGTAGCTTGGTCATCAATACATCAATGGACTTACGTTCATCACCAAAGTCTTCTTGACCTGAGACTAATATAGATAAGTGATCTAACATAATCCACTTGCAGTCTAAAGCTCGTGCCATGTATCGTACCCTACCTAGTATCTCGTCATTAGATATAGAACCAAAGTGATCGAAAGCAAACAACCTACCAGTACCTAGAGTAGCTTTCTCCCACTCATTCAGTTGCTCACGATTGAATTGATCTCTGATCTCCTTAATATATAATCGAGCATCAGCTTCAACCGACATGATATTAAAAGCAGTGTTCCTAATGTTCTCTTCAAGAGCTAGGATACCTATGTTATCTTCTGTACTCTTGAGTATATGATGCATTAACTCTCTGATAATACTAGACTTTCCCATACCAGAACCTGAAGTAAAAGTTACTAGCTCTCCAGTTCTCATACCATAAAGTTTATCATTCAATCCTTCCCAAGGATATAAACAAGTATCACAGAAGTCTTCTTCATATAACTTAGATCCAATGTCACGTAGGTTAATGATACCAGCAGGGGTGTAAGGTGCAGCTGACCACCATGCTCGTGTAAATTCTACACGTTTTCCTAAGTTAAGATATTCATTAGGATCTTTAAACTCTAACTTTACTATCCTAGCTTTCTGTGGTTCAAACAGTTCAGCAACTTTAGCACTAGCCTTACGTCCAGCATCGTCATTATCAAAACAGATAACAACATTGTCAAAAGAATTTAAATACTCTAGATTCTTTTTACAGTCACGTACTGCACCCCCAGCACCTGTCTTAATTGATACACATGGATACATAGAACCTGTCAATTCATAAACTGACATAGCATCTATCTCACCCTCACATAAAGTAATATATTGTGCAGATTTAGGATTGAATAATTGCTGTCCAAACAACTGACCTGATTGTAAATCTCCTTCAGTAAAGAAATTCTTAGGGTTAGTCTGCCTAACTTTATTAGCCACATGACAGTTATCTTTATCAAAGTAAGGATAAATATGTTTGTTAGCTTGAACTGTAACTCCATACTTTTTTGCTGTATCTAAAGATAGACCTCGATCAGATATAGCTTTGCTTTCTCCTTTACTCAATACATTATTAATAACCCCTTTGATTGGAGCTTGTTGTGTTCTCTCCATGTAATCATCTCCTTTCTCATGACCATATGTTTCACATTTGTAGCAGTACCAGTGTCCATCTTCATATAGAACTCTAGCTTCTTCAGCCCCACATTCATCATGTGGCAACCGATCTTTAACAATAGAATTTTGGCTCATGTTCCCTCTCTTTCCAGCCATCGTATCATAAACTAAAGTAAAATACAATAGTTATTTTACCTATCTTCAAAACATTTTTGGATAACATCTTCTACAAAATCTAGCTTATCTGCTATTATTTCTTGTGTTTCTTTTTTAGCTAATCGTTTAGCTTGCTTAGTTGAATAACCTTCATCTTTATATTCTTGGGTTAATTCTAAGAACATAGAGTCACGTTCTTTATCCCATAAATTTTTAGACATTTCAAAATCCTTTTTCTTTCAACTCTTTAATTTTTATATATGCATTTCTTAATTGATCTTGTAATTCTAATACATTTCTTTTAAGAATATCAATCTCTCTTTTACAATCTGTAATTTCATCTTCTTTATTCTCTTCCATTCTGTCATATATATCACTATTTTGTTTAATCCAATTGTAACTGGGCATTACTATCGTCCTCCTCTATAAATATATTATAAGATATATCATCATAAAATAAATGCTTACCTATTCGAGAGACAAATTCAAATTGCCTAGCCCATTTAGGATTAGCATATGATGCATGATAGTAAGTAGCACCTTGAACATCTTCAAGTACAACCCCATCAAGAGCCATATGTGCTACTCGTTTTGCTATAGTTAAAGCTTGTTTGTCTTTCATGATTTCTTTTTTACCATCACACCAATAAGAAAAAGCACATTGATGTCTCACTGGCATCCCTTTATAATAATGACCGTCTCGTACTACAGTACAAACAGTATCAGGAAACTTTGGATGTCGTACTCTTTCTAAAATAACATTAGCTACAGCTAATTGCCCTACGAATTCCTCACTTCTAGCCTCAAAATAAATAGCTTCAACGAGACAATCCATCTCATTTGACTGAGCTTCTTTTGATATTCCTATCAGAATAAAACATACTAAAACTTGTATAAATAAATATGTCTTCATGTACTCCTCCAATATATTTTAAGTTCTTGATGTTCACCATAGAAATTATCTATCCAATCCCCATGTTTAAGGTAGTGTCTCATATGTCGGACATACCCTTCACATGAAGCACGATTAGCTTTAGCTCCAGATAGGTCTTTCCATTCTTGTTTTTTATAAGTGGATGCTAACTTTTGATTATGTTGTACCCACTTTAAAACTTTAGTGTAGTGTAGAGGGTAGTCTTTTGGAAGGTTTAAAAGAGACAGGTGTATCCCCTTCACTGATAAGCCTTTCCCTATTTTTTTGCCATGCATCTTCAAGTCCTTTAATTTTTTCTTGTGTATACCCAAGCACATCTTCAATTAAGATACACCAAGCTATATCTTTTTCTGGATCTGTAAGTTGCTGTTCACTAGCAACGTCACAAAATATTTCTCTTGCTGTCCACCCTTTCTGTGATTTTCTAGCTGCTTTAATCTTATCTATAAATATACCTATGATACCACTACTAAATTCTATTTCATATTTCATGATGTATTCCTATATTATGTACAAAAGAATAGTTAAGACTGCATTAGTTAATAATATTATTTCTATCATAATACTCTCCTTATGTTAAGATGTCAATTGATTTATGTTTAGGGTGACGTATATAAGAACCTTTCCCTTTCTTAGGTGACTCAATTCCATGTCCCTTCCCTCGTAGATGTGAAGCATAAGGGCTACGTTTCCCTAATGCTTTGTCATATAACTTTACTGCTTGAAGATACATAATTTTAGCTACTTTCATTGTCCTCATCTCCTATTGTCTCAGGATGTGGCATTGGTGATCCCTTATAAAAAGGGTTCGGATGCCAAGCATCTCTGTCGGTACATATCCATGCTAAGTCTGGTCTTTCAGAACCTCTTTGATAAGCATCGGCTCTGTCCCAATCTGTATCTGTAGCATAGTGAAACTCATTCTCTTCTTCCCATTGCCTATTCATTTGTATCGTCCTTTCCTATAATCCTAGAGTTTAATCCCTTATCTTTTTGTAAAATTTCCAGTAACATATCTTTAGCCTCATCCATCCACTCGTCTTCGTAATCTTCCATATCCTGTAGCTCATTTAGATATAGTGAACTTCGTATGCACTCCTTTAAATAGTCATCCATATAGTCTTCTAAACATACATAGATGTTCTCACAGATATCATTGTATCGATCTTCGGAAACATCTGGATCTAACGACATTTCATTTCTCCTTTCTACTTAATAGTAACTAAGTGTAGTTCGTAAGAACTCACTACACTAAGTTACAATTAGTCTGGTTGTTCTTTACGATTCTTAGCTTCAATTTTTTTTACCTGTCTTCGATGTCTAGCATCTTTAAGGTTCCACTCACGTTGGAGTTCTAAAATTCTCTCATTCAATACATCTACTGTAGTGTTATATCTTCCACCATCATGATCCATTGAATTATATTTATTTAAGAAGTAAAGTAATTCTTCTTTAAGAATTTTTATCTTTAGTCTTGTTAGATATGGTATCATAATCACCCCATTCCTTTTCATCTTCCATAAAACTAATTACCTCATCAAAGCTTTGCCATAAGCTAAGATCATATTCATTTATTCTTTCTTGATAATCTTTAAGAATTCCTATTGTAATATTTTTATAAGAATTAATTATATCTTCAAAGTTATTCATGGATTTCTTGATCCTTCCAATTATAAAAGACAGCCTTACGTTTACGTAATTCGTCTGCTGTTATACGTGTTTCTTTTGTTGACATCGTTGGATACAACTTAGCTTGTTGCTTATCTATTTGTTTATACTTCATCGTTACATTAGATTTATACTTCATAGTTAGGCTCCTCTCTACATTCATCACACATTTCTAAGCCATCCCAAGGTGGTTCATCAAGATGGAATTTTTCATTGCAGTTCATACACTCATACTCACCCATCTTTACTTCTCCTTAAAAAATATTCCCGAATCTCTTCAATGATAAAGAGTGGGATCTTGTCTACCAAGTCAACTGATAATCCATTTGCTTCGGCTATCATTAAGTCAAGATGATAATTGTCTGCTGGAGTTCTTTGTGTGTTCATCTACTTCTCCTTTCTAAAGTTTTTGTTACATCCTTCAGCTTCTATCCACTGACTAACAAGTTTCTCTTTAAAGGTTTGGTTTTCTTTTTCATTACCACACCCTATAACAATTAGCTTTGATTCCAAATGTTTTCGTTGACCTTCCTCAACTTGTTGCATGATAGTTTTCTTCATCGACATAGCCACACCCCTCTCCATCACATAATGATTCAGTTACTCTTGCCATAGCACCACATATATCATCCCACTTAGCATCACGTTCTTCAACGTAGTAGTCACTCTTATTATTAAGTACATTCTCTTGATAATCCCACAAAGCTTCCCATATTATATCAAACTCTGGTTGTAAATGCATACCTATTCTCCTATTTTTTATCAGTGGTGGCTCCAAATATTTGATCCATTCTATCTAATGTTTCTTTACCAGAAGATGACATCCTATCGTACTCCCAATAGAGATCGTTAATTAATGCTTTAATTTCATTTGTATCTATAACTCTCATAATAATCCTTTCAAAATATGTTCAATGGTTGCACAACAGAACGAGTTACCTAATGACTTGTACCTTTGCGTGTTGCTTACACCTTCAGTGTACCCATCAGGTAGCATCATGCATCTCTCACACTCCAGAGGAGTGAGCTTTCTCCATGTTGTCTCACTTGCTAATACTTTAGGTTCACGATGTCCACCTTGCATAGTAGTAAGAGTTGGTCCTTTACCTTTGGGGTGATACACTCTCTTGATACTGTCATGACCTTTGAGATCAGCATCACCTATATGACACAGCCCCTCGTCACTAAAGACTAACTGTCTTCTGTGCTTTTCAAAGTAAGACTTTAGATTGCCACCCTTAAAGTAATTGGCATCGATGCAATGAGCTTTATATCTATCTACATAGCCATCTTCTAAGATATCTTGCAGACAAATATCTTCCATCTTTATAGGGGCTATCGGTATATTTGTCCAATACAATCTCTTACGAGATGCAGGAGAGTGTTCTGCTGAGTTAATCTCAACAGGTTGAACACCTAGATATTTACTAATAACATCTTGATGTTCTTGCTTCATCTTTACGTTCTCAAAGAGAAACCATTTTGGTTTAATCTTATTAAACAAATGAATCCACTCAAAGAATAATCGTGAACGACTATCGTTGAATGCTAATTGTTTCCCAGCAAAGCTGAAGCCTTGGCAAGGTGACCCTGCTATCATTAGATCCACATTATTAGGTGGACTTTGATTTATTATATCACCCAAATGTATAATATCTGGGTGATTTTTCTTTGCTATCTGTATAGCAAATGGATCTATCTCATTAGCATAGTATCGTTCTATTGGTAATCCAATATTTTTACCAGCTTGATAAGCTGTTCCGATACCATCAAATCCTGAGTGTATTCTCATAATTCTGTTCCCATTCTATTATATATCTCTAAGAGGTTTCACTACTGTTCAACCTCTAAGAGATATTATACCTGATTTAAATTGGATTGTCTAGTAATTCTCCATGTTGAGATATCCTAAGATATCTTAACATATTGAAGTTAGGTATTTGCTCATCACATAGATCAGTCTTGAACAGTCTTGAATTCTTTTCAAAGCTTGGTTTCATATTAGTTCTAAACTTAAATGTAGCATGGCTATAACAAGCTTCACATATTCGTTCTTTAACCTTGGATCGTTTAACAGCCTCATAGATAATATTGTTATCTATCTTTTGACTAAAGTCATAGCATCGTAGACAGTCTTTACACTTTTGACCTGTACAATTCTGCTTATCTTTGAAGTCATCTTTTAAGACATTATTAAATACTTTATTAAAGTATTTAGGTATCTTAGTAATTGGTTTGTTAATTATAGGATTACTATAAACTAATATTAAATTTCTAGGTTTTGGATGTACCTTAAAGAAACCTTGCACTATGTCTTTTCTCTTTGTCCATAGAGCTATATTAGTCTTTGGATTTTTACGACATATCTTACAGATATTCTTTAAGTGATTGTTTTCACTATACTTTTTATTGACAAACTTTCCAATAGCTTTAGCTAATTTTGGATTGTGTTGTGTCAAACAAAATGGATTGGTCAAAGTATTAGAGCCAATAGCTTGAAAGTCTTCAAGCTTTCCATTTAATTTTGAAATGTGTAATTGTTCCATTACCAAACTACTCCTACTGCAAATAATACACCGAATAAAAATAACACAGTTAAAAATTCTTTTATAAATGTTTTTAGTTTCATTAGATATTATCCTTTCTATTTAAATGGTGAGAATGATGCCCACAAAGCAACCCCTACTATGACTACACATAGTAGTATTACTATTACGTCTAATATAATCATATCCTATTATCCTTTATGTTTATTAACGATATGTTTTACATCCTGATTAATGCACCATTCATCATAACTATTTAAGAAATTATTAATTTCTTCAATAGATACTTCATTGATTGGAGCACTACAAACAGTTTCTACAAAGTCCATAATACTTGTTGGAACTTCTGAATGATCTTGATAATTATGCATAGGTAAATGTCTTTTCTCATTTCTTAACATAATCTTTGCCACCCTCTCTGGATCGGTTAATGCTTTGTAAATAGTATCTTTTTTATAGGTCATCACGTTACCCCTCTTTAGTTAAAAAATCTACTTAGTCAGTGAGTGCCTAAAAGACACTCACTTAGCTAAGTAGATTAGGCTACGAACCGATTGTCCATACCCTCTGGTAAGTTATCAATATTCTTGATAACTTTATATGATCCAGTAGAGTGAAGCACTCTAACAGGTACTCCACCCTCTACAGCTTTGCTGTATGCTTTAGGATCATCAGCTTTGCTTGGAATGTCTTTCCAAGAATTACGAGTGATTTGCAATTTTGCATTCTTTTTTGGTTTCGTTGTAACGAGTTGTTGTAATGTTGCCATGTTAAACCTCCGATGGCTAGGGTTATAAGATATACTAACTTACTTCCTAAGAAGTCAGTAAGTAAGTCTATCTAAACTATTTCTCCTTTATAAAATCATTAAGTAACTTATCATCACCAATACCATAGTACTTGTACACAACAAGTATATGATTAAATGCATACTCTCTTAGATATTGAAGTGATAAATCTTGAACAAACTTATCTGCTCTTTTCTCAAGTGCTGTAGTACTCATATTTACTTCCCTTTCTTTTCATATCGTTTCTAAGAATTTGTTGTTTCCATACAGATGGCAACAAAGTTGCCAAAGATACAGATAACTCCACCAATCAAGGCAAGGACTTGCATTTCATTGATAGAGTTACTTGTCAAGACAAAGATCGATCCACCTACCGTACCGATCAAACTAAGACACAAAGTTAAAAAATATAATTTTATCATATTCACAAACTTTCCTATAAAAGTTTAATATAAATCCTCTGGGACAAAAGCATATAATGCTTCATGGATATCATCAAAAGTACCTTGTGGAGTACCAGTAGTGGTACACCAAACATCAACAGCCCCATCAATTGAACCAATTGATACTTCAGCTTCAAGGTCAGCAGTCTCATCGTTGAGACTAAAAAGATGGTTTAAGTGTTCAACGTCTATTTTCAAATTGCTCACTGCAAATCTCCTATTTAAGGTTATCTATGTTTTATATATCTCTCTCCTAAGTAGGAGAGATATATTAAAACTTATATAACCTAATGGTTTCATCATATCAACTCATCATCCACTCTGGATGAATAAGCTGGGTTCATCAAATCCCGAACCATAAGACTTGGCTGTTGTCTTAGATATTCTGTAGGAATATCAAAGGCTTGGGAATATCTGGATAGTCTCTGACTATGGCTCAAAGAGTAATACTATAGCCATAGGCTATGAAACTCTCCAGCTTCATCGTCAAACCAACCAAACTCTATCAATATCTCTTGAGTTTCTACAGTTAGTTCGTAAGAACTCACTAACTTAGAAACTCTAAGAGATATAGAATATCTCTGCTATGTCTTGATTGTCTATGGGGGTGGGGGGAAAGATCCGTGGGGGTATATATATATAAACAGGGGGTGACATATATTTAAAAAAATACTAGGTCTTCATCATATTAACTTTTAGATCCGTACCCTAGAGATAAAAAAAGAGATAAAGATACTATATCTTTACCCCCCGGACTATATAGTTAGTATAACATATATTTTTCTACTTGGCAACTATTAAAAAGTATGTTATTATAGTGTAGTAACAGTATTAATTAAAAAAAAGGGTTAGTAATGTATAATGGTATATGATAGTAAGGAAGATTCTTTAAGAGAGATGGAGAAACTTATGGACTTAAAGGAAGGTGAGTTAGATAATCAATTTACTCAGCTATCTTCTTTATCTTGTTGTACAGTTATAAGTCAAATATTAAAAGAAGTAACAGGAGGATTAGCAGTAGCTCCTGCAGCCTTACAAAGATCTTATAGAGGAGAGAAGATAAGAGATTATGTAACTCATGTTATTACTGTACTTATGGATTTACGTTTATTATATTTAGAGGATCATAAAAAGAATGAGAACAGAAGAAAACATAAACATTGATTATGAACAAATAGAATCATTATTATCATTAAGAACATCATTAGATAATTATTCTACAGCTAAAGCTAATACTAACTTCTTATCGTTTGTTAAACGTACAGCCCCTACCTTAGTATCTGATTGGAAGATGGGTAAACATATTGAAGTTATATCAGATAAACTACAAAAGATATTAGATGGGGATATTAAAAGATTAATGGTCTTTCTTCCTCCTCGTAGTTCTAAATCTGTTATATGTTCTAAGTTATTTCCTGCATGGTATATAGGACAACATCCTAATCATGAAGTATTAACTGTATCTCATAGTGATCAACTATCATCTGATTTTGGTAGAGCAGTAAGGGATATTGTTAATAGTGAAGACTTCCAGAATATATTTACAGGTGTAAGTCTTAGACAAGATGTACGTGCGGCTGGTAAGTGGCAGACAAATCAGAAGGGATCTTATTATGCTGCTGGTGTACGATCACAGATTGCTGGTCGTGGTGCTCACATAGCTATCCTTGATGATGTCATGTCTGAAGAAGATTCCTTTAGTGCGGCAGGTAGACGGTATGTAAAGGAATGGTGGCCTTCTGGTTTACGTACTCGTATCATGCCTAATGGTTCAATTGTTATTATTAATACCCGGTACCATCATGATGATTTATGTGGTTGGTTATTAAAACAAGAACGAGAGATGAAAGATTACGTAACAATTCCTTGGGAGGTTATTAAGATACCTGCATGGGTTGATGAAGAAACTTCTGATCTTTTAGATCTTCCTGTTGGGTCATCTTACTTTCCTGAGTGGAAACCAAAAGAATTACTTAAAATAGATGAAGAAGAAATCAAAGCTACTAACGGTACAAAGTACTGGGAGTCTCTTTATATGCAGAACCCTACTCCAGAAGAGGGTGGTCTTATTAAAAAGAAATGGATTGAGTGGTGGCCTCATGAAGATCCACCTGGTTGTGATTTTATTATTCAAACATATGATACAGCTTTCTCCACAAAGACAACTGCTGATTATAGTGTTATTCAAACATGGGGTATCTTCTATGCTCCTGAACAAACCCATGATGGAATTGAAAGTTCAGAAGCACAATTAATTTTATTAGGGAACCTTCGTGGTCGTTACGAGTATCCTGAACTCAGACGTATGGCTCAAATGTCTTTTGATGAACACAAACCAGATGTTTGTATAGTAGAGAAAAAAGCTAGTGGTCAATCATTAATCCAGGATATGCGTAGGGCTGGTCTACCTGTATTAGACTATACTCCTGATCGAGATAAGATATCCAGAGTCTATGCTGCAACTCCTTCAATGGAAGCAGGAAGAGTATGGTTTCCTAAAGGAAAGAAATGGGCAGAAGAGTTAGTGGATGAACTGATTGTCTTTCCGAATGGAGCACATGATGACCAAGTAGATGCTATGACAATGGCTGTTCATTACATGAAAGATTCTTGGAACTTATTACACCCTGATGATCCTGATGCAGAAGATGAACAAAAAAGTAAAAAAAGAGTTGCCTACTGGAACTTTTAAGTGTATACTTATAATTATAAAGTGGAGGATATTATATGGCAATAGAAAAAAATCCTTATGACACGGATAAGACTAATGTTGTTCCTATGAACATGGAAGCAACAGAGGAGTCTTCTGCATCTTTTGAAGTAGAACCAGATGGAGGAGTAACTGTCGATTTAGGATCAGAAGAAATTTTAACTGAAGAAGATGAGCCTATTGGTTTAGGTGAATGGTACGATGATCTATCTGAACAGATAGACGATGACGAACTAGATGATATTGCAAATCAAGTTTATAACAATTATCAAAGTGATAAAGATTCCCGGGGTGAATGGGAAGATATGTTTGAACGAGGGTTTGATCTCTTAGGTTTAAAACTTCAAGATGCAACAGAACCATTTGAAGGTGCATGTACAGCCGTACATCCTTTACTCATTGAGTCAGCAGTTAAGTTTCAATCAAAAGCTTCTCAAGAATTATTTCCTGCTGGTGGTCCAATTAAAACTCAGATCATTGGTAAGCAAACTCCTGAAAGGGAAATGCAAGCTAATCGTGTTAAGGACTTTATGAATTATCAAGTCACTGAACAGATGACTGAATACTTCGATGAGTTTGAAAGAATGTTATTTCATTTAGCATTAATAGGATCAGCTTTTAAAAAGATTTATTATGATGCAAACTTAAAACGTCCTGTTTCAGAGTTTGTACCTATTGATCAGTTTTATGTTTCATATTATGCTAGTGATCTTAGAAGGGCTGATCGATACACTCATGTAATCTATCGTAGTCCTAATGATCTTAAAAGGGATATCGCTGCTGGAATCTATAATGAAATAGATTTACCTCAACCTGGTAATCCTGATCTTAATGCAATGGGAGAGAAGATGAACACTATTTTAGGGTTCTCTCCCTCTAGTGATAATGATCCACAGTTTACATTACTAGAACAACATTGTTATCTAGATCTTCCTTCACCATTTAATGATCCTGATGGAGTAGCCTTACCTTATATTGTTACAATAGAAGAAAGTTCAAAACAAGTTTTAAGTATTCGTAGAAACTTTAACCAAGATGATCCTAGTCGAGAAAAGAAAATACACTTTACACACTATAGGTTTGTTCCTGGATTTGGTTTCTATGGGTTTGGCCTAATTCATTTCTTAGGTAATCTGACAATGACTGCTACTGCAGCCATGAGAGCCTTAGTTGATGCTGGTCAATTTGCGAACTTACCCGGAGGTTTTAAAGCAAAGGGTGTAAGGGTAGTTGGTGACAATGATCCTATCGCTCCCGGTGAGTTTAAAGAAGTGGAGTCAACTGGTATTGATCTCTCAAAGGCTATTGTTCCCTTGCCATATAAGGAGCCTTCCTCAACTCTTTACCAGATGCTTCAGTTTGTAGCTGCTGCAGGACAAAGATTTGCCGATAGTTCAGAACAAGTTATTTCTGAAGGATCGTCTTATGGTCCTGTAGGAACGACAATGGCACTGCTTGAAGCATCAAGCAAGTTCTTTAGTGCAATTCATAAACGACTGCACAAATCTCAGAGAGATGAATTTAGATTGTTAGCTTCAATTGATTATGAATACTTACCATCTAAATATCCGTATGAGATTCCTAATGCTGATCAGCAAATATTTAGGAAAGACTTTGATGGTCGAGTTGATGTATTACCTGTCAGTGATCCAAACATTCCTTCAAATGCTCACCGTATGATGATGGCTCAAATGGCACTTCAACTATCCCAAAACTCACCTCCGGGTATGTTCAATCTTGAAGCATTAAATAGAACAATTCTTAATTCAGCTAACATGCCTAACATTGAAGAGATACTACCACCTAAACAACAGCCTCGTACTCTTGATCCTGTATCAGATATTATGGCTGCAACAAAAGGAATTCCTATTGCTGCTTTTCCAGGTCAAGATCATGAAGCTCATATCAAAGTAAAGATGGCTTATATGCAAGATCCAGCTAATGGGGCTAATCCTATTATGCAAAGAATTGTTCCTATACTCCAAGCTAATATTCAAGAACATTCAGTAATGAAGTATCAAGAACAGATGAGTGGAGTAACTCAACAGATGGCTCAAGGTTCTCAAGATCCTGCTGTTATTGAACAAGCAATGGCTCAAGCTGCTCAACAGGTAATGCAAGCTAATCAAATGGCTGCTCAAAATATGGGACAGTCTATTGAACAGCAAACAATTAACTTACAAAAAGATCAGCTTATGTTAGAGAAAGAAAAGCTTGATATAGAAGCTATGAAAGATGCTGCTGATCTTGAGATTAAAAACCGACAGATTACTCTTAAAGAGAGTGAACTTAAAGTTAAAACAATTTCAGAAGGTGCAGTAGCATTAATGAAAAGTGAAGAGAGAGAACAAGATCGAGCTTTACAACAAACTAACGATACGATAAAAGTTTTAACTGATGTTGCCAAAGCTACATTAGAAGATGAAACAAAAAAACAAATGAAGCTTGCAGGAATTCAAGCTGACTTTGCTAAACAAGAAATGAAAACTGAACGTGATATAGAACTAGAAAATATTAAAACACATAGAGATGAACGACTAGAAGGAGAGGAGTAACTAATGGGTAAATCAACAAATCGTGGGTTATCAGGTAATAATGATCAAAGTGAGTCCGTAGGTAACTTTGATAACATACCTTCTTCAGAATGGTCTGTAAGAGCAAAGAGTGGGATTACAGATGAGTTTGAAAAAAGTACGTGGGCTATTCCAAACCCTACGAAAAAAACTCGTGAGAATAAAGGACCAGGATTATGATTGAAGGGATTATAGCTAAGTTTGAAGCTATGCATTGTAAGTGTGGATTATCTTGTAAGTCTATGTGGGTTGCAGTAGCTGCTTTAATTATATCTATTTGGGCTGCCACATCTTAATGGATATTTGGGATGAAGTACTACAATCATATAATAAAGAAATTGATACATTAAAGAATTCGTTAGCATCTGGAAGTATAGAAGACTATGCTCACTATAGACAGTTAGTCGGGTCTATTAGTGGTATAGAATGGTCACGACAAGAAATAAAAAATATTCTAAAACGTATACAACATTCAGATGATGAAGAGGACTTTTAAATGAGACAACCACCATTAGCAAATGCTATTAAGAATGATGAATGGATTGATTCTATAGAAGGAGAACCAAAGGTTATTAACTTACCAAATATTCCAGGTTATCATATTCTTGTAAGACCTATGACTGTTAAAGCAAAAACAAAGAGTGGTATCTTTATTCCTGACTCTTTACAAGATGATATTGCTTATCTAACAACTGTAGGTAAAGTAGAAGTAGTAGGAGAGTTGGCTTATGAAGATAAGAATAAATTTCCTAAAGGAGCTTGGTGTAAAGTAGGGGATCATGTCTGTTATGGTAAACATACAGGTCAGAAATTATTTTATGAAGGTCAAAGGTTTATCTTAATCTTTGATGATCAAATATTAATGAGAGTAGATTCTCCTGAAGACTTAGATCCTACATTTAATTTAAGTCATTAAAAACTTGCCTACTAGGTAAGTAATAGTGTATAATAAACTTTTAGACGTAATACGTTTGAATCGTCAACAACGGAGTAAATTATGAGTGAAGAAAAAGAGATTGAAGTAGAAGAAGTAGAAGAAGCTAGTTGGAATAAAATAGAAGTAGATCCCAAAGAAGATCTTAAAGTAGAGGTTACTCAAGAAACAAAAGAAGAAGTAGTAGAAAAAGTTGATACTACTAGTGAAAAAGAAGAGAGTGATACTCCTGAACTAGAGGGGATTGAAACTAAAGGAGCAGAAAAAAGAATTAGAAAATTAATTCGTCAACGTAAAGAACGTGATGAGGAAATTCAAAATTTAATTCAAGAGAAGAGTCAACTACAATCACAATTACATAATAAACAAGATGAAGTTGCTTCAAGTGCTAAACATAATATTGAATTAAATTCTAAACAAGTTGATGATAAAATTGAATTAGCTAGAGCTGCTTACTTAAATGCTTTTGATAGTGGAGACAAAGAACAATTACTTCAATCACAAGAAATTTTAAATCAAGCTCAATTTGAAAAACAACGTATTGATGAAGCAAAAGTTGCATTAATAAATTATGAAAAGACACAGGCAAATCAAAGAACAGCCCAACAACAACAAGTTCAAGAAAAGCCTGATCCTAGAGCAATGAGATGGGCATCTGAAAATGATTGGTTTGGTAAAGATCAAATCATGACTTATGGTGCATTAGAGATAGATAAAGAATTAAAGTCTGAGGGATGGGATCCCAGTGAAGACGAATTTTATTTAGAAGTGAATAGTAGACTTCAGAAAACTTTTCCTAATAAATTTGAAGGAAAATCTGAAGAATCAAATTCACAAAGTCGTAAGCAGGAAACGTCACCTGCTCAAGTGGTTGCTGGTACGTCACGCTCTCCCAGTACTTCCAATAGCCGTAAGGTTAAACTAAGTCAAGAAGACATCCGTTTGGCTAATAAATGGAAGATACCACTTGAAGTATATGCTGCCGAAAAGCTTAAAGTCGATAAGGCTGAAGGTGAATATACGAATGTAGCAACCAATAAGCGTGGAGGACAATAATCATGGCACGGACAGAATCACGTAGTTCACAAGACAGGGACCATCAAACTAGAGAAGAAGTTTATACATTTGAAGAAGAAGATGCTTTAGCTATCCCACAGGAAGTAGAAGACAGATTCAAAAATCAAGGTATGACCCTTCGATGGATACGAATTCATATACGAGGCGTTGACGATTATCAAAATGTCGGCAAACGTCAAAGAGATGGATGGGTGTTCGTAACACCAGATGAAGTTCCAGAATTGAGTTCAACCTCTATCGTGATGGAGACAGGTCGCTATGCAGGTACGGTTGTTAGGGGGGATGTGGCCCTAGCAAAAATGCCAGCAGGTCGTGCGAAAGCGAGACAAGAGCATTATGAGAATAAAGCAAACGAATTAATGAATGCTGTTAACAGCCAATTAATGAGTAACAATGATTCTCGTATGCCCATTTTTAATACTAGTAAGTCAACCGTGACTAGAGGAAAAAATCCTAAGTTTCAGGATTGATCTTTTAGTTTGATTATAGAAAGGAGAAAACTAAATGGATACTAAAGTTTCCGTATTAGGTGGACTCCAACCTGCACGAATATATGGATCTGGTGCTAATAGCACTGGTATGAAAATATTGCCGATTGCTTCAGGAGATGCTCGTAATATCTTTAAAGGAGATCTCGTAAAGACAAGCTTGGGTAATATTGAACCAGTAAGTGCCGCTGCCGATTATGCTGTTGGTGTATTCCAAGGGGTTTATTATGAATCCGATGGAGTTCCAAAGTTTAATCAGTACTGGCCAGCTAATACATCAGCTACTAATATACAGGCACATGTGATGGCAGATACTGATATGACGTATTATGTCATGGCAGATGCTTCGTGTTCGGCTGGAGATATATACTTAAATTTTGCGTTAACTCTTGGGGCTGGAAATACTGCTACAGGTATATCTGGATTCGGACTTAAGGCTGCAACCAGGGTGGCAACAACTGCACCAGTTAAAGCAGTTGGTGTTAAAGACATACCTGGAAATGACATCGATGTTGCTACGGAACGTGCGTTCCCTATTATGGCAGTTAAAATACTGCGTAGTAATATGAATATGTTCGATGTTGCTTCTAGTGTTGTCGGCCCAATTTAATAAGGGAGGATAAAAAATGGCTATTTCAAGAGCTAGTATTGCCAAAGAACTTCTCCCTGGTCTTAATGCCGTATTCGGTCTTGAGTATGGGGAAGTTAATAATGAACATGAGGCTCTCTTTGAAGTCGAGAATTCTGATCGTGCTTTTGAAGAGGAAGTAATGTTCACTGGCTTTGCTACTGCACCTGTTAAAGGTGAAGGAGCAGCAGTCAGCTACGATACTGCACAAGAAACATACGTTTCTCGTTACACTAACGAAACGGTTGCTCTTGCATTTGCAGTCACGGAAGAAGCTATGGAAGATAATCTTTATGATACCTTCTCTAAACTTCGTGCTCGTGGCCTTGCTCGTGCAATGGCAAACACTAAGCAAGTGAAAGGTGCTGATGTCTTTAATAATGGCTTTAGTACTGCACCTGCTTACGTTGGTGGAGATGGCGTTGCTTTCTTTAGTGCTTCACACCCAACGGTATCTGCTGGAGTACAGTCGAACCTAGCTGCCGCAGCTGATTTATCAGAAGCCGCACTAGAAACAGTTATAACGAATATTCAAAAGATCAAAGATGATCGTAATATTCTAATTGGTTCGTCTGCTGTTTCATTGCATATACCACCTGATCTGTGGTCTACTGCTGATCAGATCCTACATTCACCCGGCTCAACTGTTGCTGGTGGAACTGGTGATGGAACTTATGCCCAGAATAACATTAATGCTATTCGTCACATGGGTATGATTCCTGAAGGTTTCTTTGTGAACCGTAGGTTTACCGATACCAATAACTACTACATCAAGACTGATGTACCAAATGGAGCCAAGATGTTTGTACGTGTTCCACTACAAACTAAAATGGAGCCTGATTTTGATACAGGTAATCTTCGATTCAAAGCTCGTGAGCGTTATAGCTTCGGGTTCTCTGATTGGAGAAGTTACTTTGGAAGTCAAGGTAGTTAATATCTAAAGAGAGGGAGAGTGTAAAAGCTCTCCCTACTCTATTTATTTGAAAGGAATAAAATGGCTACAAATATTAAAACTGCAACAGTTACAGGCAGTGGACAGCTTATAGATTTTTCTACCTCAACTGTACCAACTACAGCTACAGGTGGTATGGGAGATGTTATTGCAATAGGTACTCGTATTCTAGGAATTACTGCTGCTGTTACTGGTACATGTAATATCACCGATACTTTTACTTCTGTTAATACAGCAAAGACTCTTACCCGAATTAAATTTGCTGGAACTCATGATGCTTATTTTGGAGAGCAAGGTGTAAAGTTCTTAGGTAAGATTATGGTATCTGCTCCTACATCAGCTTCTACTGTTATGGTATACTATGGTTAATTATGCCTAATTATGATTATTTAATTACAGATATAAAGAATACTATAGAAAATGATTCAACAGAGTTTCAAACTCAGTTGCCTAAAATTGTTAATAAAGCTGAGATTAAATTAACAAATGATTTAGATGATCATGGACTAAATACAACAGTATCTCTAGCTGTACCAATTACAAATAATAATCTAACACTTCCTACAGGCACTCGTATTGTCCGTAGTTTTTCTATGATTCAAGATGGGTCAAGAAAGAATATGTTATTACGTACAATTGATTACGTAAATGATTACTGGCCTGTAAGTGCTAGTGTAGGGTATCCTGTTTATTATGCATATAAAAACAACACTCAAATTAAAGTTGTTCCTACTCCTGTGTCTACTTTTGATGGAGAGATTATATATGTATCTAGACCTACGACACTTACATCTACAGGAACCACATCAAATTACTTTACAGATTTTTGTTACGATGCTTTATTCTCTGCCTGTATGGTTGAGTCTTGTCTATTTATAAAAGATGGTACGGCTACTCAGTTATGGGAAACACAATATCAGTATCATATTAATATGTTAAGAAATCAAGCACGTAGAACAAGACAAGATAATATGGCTGTTAATGCTAGTCCTGCTGGTGGACCTGATACATTAATTAAAGGATCAACCTAATGTCTATTAGTCGATCTAATATAGGACAGGAGATTAAAATGGCAGGAAAGAAAAAGAAACTTAATATTAAAAAAGCTATTAAAAAACCTGGAGCATTAAGAAAAGAATTAGGAGTTAAAAAAGGTAAAACAATTTCTGCTTCTAAACTAAATGCTGCAGCTAAGAAAAAAGGTAAACTAGGACAAAGAGCTAGGTTTGCTCAAACACTACGTAAATTAAATCGGAGGAAAGCATAATGGCTTATACTAAAGACAATTCAAAATTACTTGTGGCAAAACCAACAGGACAGGGATTTGGAGCTGCTCATACAGGACCAGCCGTTCATGGACCTATACATGCTATATGTAATGAAGATTATCCTCAAGGAGAAAGTTTTCCTATAGATAAAAGTACAGTTTATAAAAGAGAAGGGAAGTAAAATGGTAGGTCAACTTATCAGTAAACTAGCCATGCAAGCAGCTAAAGCTGCAGCAACCCTTTTAAAGAAACCATCTATTATGGTAGATGATACTAAAAAGTTTGCTGGTAAGTTTGGTAAGAAATTAGCAGAGGAACATTTAGGAAAAGATAGAGTTAAAAAAGCTACAGCTTCTACAGCTAAGAAAGCTCAGAAAAAGAAACCTGCTCCTAAACCAAAATCTAAAAAGAAATTTACTAAAAAAGATTTACAGCATATGAGTTCAGCTGAACGTAAAGAATTTAGTAAATTACGTAAACAACAAGAAGCTGATATGGAGGGTGATTTAAAAACAGCATCTACATCAGGTGGAGATCGACAACAAATGTTAATACGTCAAGGTAGAAGAAAATCTCCTTTTACTGGTGAAGCTATCCCACGAGGAAGTAATCCACCAAAAGTTAAATATCCTCGTCAAAAACGTAGTATAGTAGAACATCCTAGTGGTGAATTAAAATCTAAATCTCGTCTTGGTGAAGATGATATGAGAGAATTTAATCCTAGAGAAAAGATGGAAGAAAAACTTAGACCTATGCCACCCGGTACGGCTGATCAAACATTTGAAGCTATGAAAGGTAAAGGTATGGGTCGAGGACAACTAGAAGATATCATGGATCAAGTTATGGGTGGTGGCCTTACTCTTAAAAAGAAAGGTGGGAAAGTTGGATCACCTCGTGGAGTAGGTAAAGCTCTTCGTGGATTTGGAAAGGTAATATCATAATGGATAAAAAAATAAAAGATTTAGGTTATGAATATGATGGCCTATTAAAAGGTTATAAACGAGGAGAGCAGAAGAAAGGTACAAAAAGTAAATATTGGCCAGCAATTAAAGCTCGTGGTGGCAGATGGAAAACAGGAGGACAAGTTATGAAAAAAGGTGGCAGAGTAAAAGTAAAAGAAGTTATGCCAGCTTGGATGAAGGGAATGTCTGATAAAGAGATTAGAGAAATTTTAGGAGCACCTACATATGATAAAGATGGAGTTCTTCGTCATTCACAAAAACGTAAAAAACTTAAAGTAAAAAATGCAAAAGATGGAGGTCAAGTTATGAAAAAAGCTGATGGTGGTAAGATGAGTCGTATAGGATTATCTCCTGCTGAAGAATCTCGTTCAGGTACAATGTCTGAAAAGAAACGTGCTAAGAATATGGCATACGGTGGTAAGGTAAAAAAGTATAGTAAGGGTGGTAAAGTAAATACTAGTCGTGAAAATAGATTAGAAGAACTGGGTCGAGTTGATGCAGAGAAAGCTCATACAAGTAAAGGTAAACGTAATCTTCGTTCTGAGAAAAAACGTATTGTAAAAGAATTAACTGGTAATAATTTTGTAGCTTCACATTACGATAGCTAATGCCTTTTAAATCTAAAAAACAACGAGACTTTCTAAAGATAAATAAACCTAAAATTTATAATAGGTGGAAGACTAAATATGGAACTCAGCCTAAGAAAAATGTTGGTAGGGTAAAAAAGAAAAAGAAATGAAATACATATTAATATTATTAAGTGTAATGCTAATAGGATGTACAACTACTTTAACTAAAGAAGTATCAACTCCTAAAGTTGTAAAACCTTTGGTTTCTAAAAAAGGAACTCCTATAGCTTTTATTTTTGTATCTTGTATATCTTTAGAGGCAACTAAAAATATTCTAGAGGGGGATAAAATTTCTAAAGTAGAAGCTGCTAAAAGATGGAAAGCACAGGTTGTTAGAGGTTTATGTGGATTACATAACCCTCCTGTTTTAGTAGGCTTAGACAAAGTAGAAGTATCGTATATCGATCATGACAAAAAAAAGTCACAGCTTTGGAAAATTAAAGATAGAGATTTATGGGCATTAGTTGATGAAGACTATGTTAAATATATAGAACCAAAACAATCTACAGGATTGGAAGTTTAATGGAATACGAGGATTAGTATGGCACTATCAGGTACATATACATTTGATTTAGATATTGATTCCGTTATTCAGGAAGCAATGGAAATGATAGGTGGAGGAGAAATCTTAGGACATGAACCTGCATCTGCAAGAAGATCTTTGAATTTGTTATTAACTGACTGGCAAAATCAAGGAGTCTTACTATGGTCTACCGATGTCAGTTCTATTACGGTTACAACCAGTACCACTACTTATGATTTAAGTACGGCTACAATTGACGTAATGGAAGCTGTTCTCAACAGAAGTAATACTGACTTGCAAATGACAAGGATATCTTTTGAAGAGTATCTTAAAATTCCAGCTAAAGGGCAAACTGGTAGACCATCTCAATTCACGGTTAAACGTAATCAAAGTTATCCTACATTATATGTTTGGCCTCTTCCTGAAAATTCTACGGATGTTATTAAAGTAGAACGAATAGGATTTCTTCAAGATATAAATAAATCAGCAGGTCAGAATGCAGATGTACCTAGAAGATTTCTACCATGTTTAACCACAGGGTTAGCTTATTATATGTCAATGAAAAGACCAGGCATTGAAGCTACAAGAATAGCTATGTTAAAGACTGTATATAATGAACAATTTAGAAATGCAATGGAAGAAGATAAAGAAAGAGCAAGCCTTTACTTTAAACCTAAATTAGGATATGTGTAATGGCTAATAATAAAAATGCATTAGCTATATGTGATACTTGTGGATTTAGGTATCAACATAGAGTAATGCGTTTAAATAGTTATGGAATGTTAGTTTGTCCTACTGATTGGGATGGAGCTTATAATTTAGTCAATAGCCCATTAAATAAATCTCCAAATGTTAGAGATGATCCAAGTATTCGGAATCCTAGACCTGATGTAAATTTAGCAAGTAATACATCTTGGAACACAGATTTAAATGAGTGGCAAGCTGAAACAAGAGATTGGAATAACATATGAGTACATCATTTACAGGAAGACAGATTGCCAATTCATATAAAGAAATTCTTAAAATAGATACGTCTGTAAATCAAGGAATTATAGGAGCCTTACAAACAATTCAAAGTGGTGATGGATTAGACAGTGCCTTACAACTTTCTGATAGTAGAGTAAATGTTAATGGAATCTTTACATTAAATGGTGTAGATATAACTGTCGATGCTTCTACTATTAATGCTTTTACAAGTATTACAAATGTTACTGGATTAGTAGCTGTAGCTGGAGGAAGTGTTTATGGAAGAACCTTAACAGGTGGAAGTGGTATTACTATTTCTAATGCTGCTGGAGGATCAGGTAATCCAACCATAGCTGTTAGTTTAACTGGTGTTCATATCTCTGCTGCATCAGCACACTTTACTGGAAATGTAACAGCGGCTGAATTTTGGGGGCCAGTTATTGGTAATGTAACTGGAAATCTAAATGGTAATGTAGATGGTACTCGTGCTCATATTACAGCTAGTATAGGAACAGCTAATTTAGTAGCACAAACAGGAAGTTTTACAACTAAAGTATCAGGAGCTGCAGCTCAATTTAGTGGGGATGTATCAGTAGCTACTTCTATTTATGCTACTGGGGCTGTTTTTTCAGGAACAGTAAGTGCGGCAAGTTTTGCAGGAGATGGATCAGGACTAACCAATGTTCCCTCTTCACTTGGAGGAACAGTAACAAGAATTACGGCTGGAACAGGTATTGGTATAACTGTAGATGGAGTAACGTCTTCGTCTATTCCTGTAAGTGGTACTGTATTAGTATCAGAAGATCAACCAGGAATTAAAACTTTAGGAACCGTATCTGTAGGAACAGTTGTAGTTAGTACTAAGATATCTGCTCCATCAGGAGCCGTAGTAAGATTTAATGGGGATGTGTCTACTAATAATTTATATGCTGCTACAAATGTTTATATTGGTGGATCAGCTATTCCTGATGCATCTTTTAGAACTTCTATTAATTCAGTAATAGCTAATACGTCATCAGCTTTAGCTACAAGTATTGGCAACAGTAATACTCTTATAGCAAATACATCATCAGCTTTAGCTACGAGTATCGGAAACAGTAATACAAATATAACAACGAATGCTAGTGCCATTACTTCTATTAATGGTGTAATTGGAGATGGTACTGGATTTGTAACGGATTCTGAATTAGCTACTGTTTCGGCTGCTCTAGCCACAAGTATAGGAAACAGTAATACTCTTATAGCTAATACATCTTCAGCATTGGCTACAAGTATAGGGAATAGCAATACAAATATAACAACGAATGCCAGTGCTATTACTTCTATTAATACTGTTATTGGAACCGTATCAGCAGCTTTAGCAACAAGTATAGGTAATAGTCGAACTCTTCTAGCTACTACATCTGCAGCTTTAGCTACGAGTATTGGTAATCATTTACCTCTTGCAGGAGGAACAATAACTGGAATTGTTTCAGCTACTGATGTCTATGTAAGTGCTATAGCAATCGGAGTTAATGCACTCTTAGGTAAAAACTTACATATAGAAAAAGCAGCTGTGGCTGATTTAGTAAGCTTAACAGATGCAGGTACAGTAGCTGTAGATTTTAATGCTGGACAAAACTTTCATTTAACATTAGCAGACAATAGAGCATTGGGTAATCCTACAAATTGTGTAGCAGGACAAGTAGGAAGTATTTTTATTGTTCAAGATGGAACAGGTAGTCGTACATTATCTTATGGAAGTAGTTGGGAATTTATAGGAGGAACGGCTCCTACTCTAAGCACAGATGCAGCAGCTGTAGATCGTTTAGATTATATTGTAAGAACATCAACGGCTGTTCAATCAATTCTTTCACAAGGGTATAGTTAATGGTTTTTAATAATAATCTTTTAATGGGAGGAGTTGCAGCTTCTTCAGGTGGTGGTGGTGGGTATTCTGTTACTAACTCTTGTATGTTTAATGAAGTTGACAGTTGTTATATGCATCGAACTCCAGGTGGTGATGGCAATCGTACAACATGGACTTTAAGTACATGGTATAAAAGAGGTAGGATAGAAACTGCTGGTGATTATGATTATAAATGGTTTCTCTTTGCTGATAATACAGGTGGATATGGGG
>Ga0209337_1000147_pt1 | contig 56539 bp, 81 predicted proteins | sample LinPmetageLP53_FD_184044 | JGI IMG/M metagenome (GOLD analysis project Ga0209337, IMG submission 184044) | Marine viral communities from the Pacific Ocean - LP-53 (SPAdes) (version 2) | ecosystem: Environmental > Aquatic > Marine > Oceanic | place: Pacific Ocean | collected 2010-02-08
TTGGCGAAAATAAAAAGGGGGCCTCGGCTCCCTTTCAACTACTATCATAAATAGAGTCACGCTAGTCGCGTGACACATGATTGTTTAAATTGAGCCTCCTTACGTCGGCACAGGTTAGTGTGCTCGGCTCCCTCGTTCCTCGGTCGCCTCGCGGAAAAAAATGTGCGCGTGGGGCCGCAGGGCTTACAAATCAAGGCCCAAAACACTCGCCGCGTGGGGCCGCAGGGCCTCAACCGCGTCCTTCACGGTCCCGTACTCATGGCCCTCCGTTCCATTCAAACCATCCCTCGTTAAGCTAGGTCCTTGATTTCCCTTAAACAAATATAGCTTCTTGGAGGAAAGATCCTTTACTAAGAAGAAATTTGCTCCGCCTCGCGCCCAATATGCCATATTCCACGCAACTTGATGCGCAGATAAATTTATTGCGTTGCTTTTGATTGTTTTGAGTTCTACCCAAAGAGGCACACCATTGGCAACAATGTGAACGTCAGGTATTCCCCCGCCATGCTTGTTTTCAATCCGTGTTGCAAACCACTTACTCGGCAGATTTCGCCTTATCGACTTCCAGAAGTTCGCCTCCGGTCCCGTGCTCATTTGGTGTTATATCCTTATAACTTGTCTCTATTTGGAACGCTTGTGGATACTGTTTCTGCAAAGCCGCAAGTCGAGATGTGATTTCATCCCTAGATAATTGATCGATTGTGTTGATGGTTTCACGCCTGTCGATAGTCAGACCCCCCAGTGCTGACCGTATTTTCTCTGCGTTGATTGCCGCAGAAAACATCCCCGCTTCCTCTGCCCCACGGGATAGTTGAAACAAGCGTTCAAGCTGTCCGATTGTGGTTACACCGTATCGGCGCTCTCGTTCGTCCCTGAGTTCTTCAATATATTCCACAACATGTGGATAATTTTTCCCGTTCAACAAACGGGAAGCGTGTTCCGCTGCAAGATCCGCTTTGTATCCCGCTTTACGGGCACTCTCCGCATTGCTGTATATGCCTTCGACGACATGTTTAGCAAAAGTCATTTGACGAGTGGTTAGGATGCGGTCGTGCTTATCTTCAATCTCAGCTTTGATAATTGGCATTGGTTCTTTCTCAATGTTTGCCCCACAATACAACAAACAAAACCAGTTTGTCTATAAAGGGAAAACACCCCCTCGTGCCTCAAAAGAGAACTTTTTTATTTTTGTTGATGCCTTGGAACCAGTAATTTCACCAATTGAGGACACTACCTTGTCCTCAAATAAAAACGTGTCCTCAAATCCAACACCGTATAAACCCTTGTATACAAACAATAAGTAAGAGGGTTGAGGACGGTGAGGACGGTGAGGACAAGATTTTCACTTAGAAAAAAAAAAAAAAAAACTAACGAGGGGGCAAATCCCCCTTTAAGGAAAAATAAATAACTTTTGCATTTCCCTCTTGCATAAGACACTATAAGACGTTATAGTAAGGAATACACAATAGGAGGAGCTTGAGATGTATAACGGATGGAAGAACAAAGAAACGTGGCTCGTGGGCCTGTGGTTAGGCGACACATTAACCGAGGACCAAGAGGCGGGTGCTGAGATCACTGCTGACTATATAGAGCGGCATGTTGATCTTTGTATTGAGGATAGTGCGCCAGATGTTAATGATTTTGCTTTGGATTTATTGAACTGTGCGTTGGGTAAGATTGATTACCATGAGATTGCTTCGCATTATGAGGATAGCCTAACTTCAGAGGAGACGGGACAATGAAACAGCAGGATATATTTAACAAGGCTGCAATTCATTTGATGGGCATGGATGGCCCGTGCGTTGATGCGGATGGTGATGCTTGTGCGTACCGTGGAACGGTATATGACGAGTATGATGACTATGAGTTCAACGGCCAGAAGTGCGCTGTTGGTTTGTTCATTGAGGACAAGCATTATGAGGAGCATTTTGAGGGCAGTGGAATAAACGGCGACGCATCTGTTGCTAATGCTGTTGCGTGGTCATGGGGTCAGGAGCATTTAACTCCCGATCAGATAGAATTATTGTCTGATTTGCAGAAGGCGCATGACGACATTAATTCTTCTTGGTCTGAGAACATTGTCCTGTCTTTAGATAAGGTGGCCGACAAACATCACCTACGGTTTGATCCGAAGGGGGCCAGCGCATGAGGTATATTATTCGAGACAAGAGCCGAGCTTACGGTGTGATTGATGAGATATATAATTCGAGACGGGAGGCTGAGGCTAATTTATGGCGTCACTTTTTGTTTGGGGGTTACGGTGATTTAGTAGTTGAGGAGCTAACAGAATGAGAAAAGATATTAAAGTGCTAGTAGGATGTGAGACAAGCGGCATTGTGCGCGAAGCATTTTTGAACGCAGGATTTGACGCATGGTCTTGTGATGTGTTGCCCAGTGACACACCAACAAACAGACATTTTCAAGGCGATGTTTTGGACGTGCTTGAGTATGACGATTGGGATTTGTTCATGGTTGCGCACCCACCTTGCACGAGGCTTTGCAACAGCGGTGTGCGCTGGCTTTCTAAGGCACCCCCAAATAAAACGCTGGAGGAGATGTGGCAGCAATTAGATGAGGGCGCGGAGCTTTTCAGCAAGCTTCTTAATGCTGACATTCCGCACATTGCCATTGAAAACCCTGTCATGCACAAGCATGCAAAGGAAAGGATTAGGAACTACAAGCCGTTTGCTCAAAGCGTCCAGCCTTGGCAGTTTGCAGATGATATTGACGGTCCTGACAACGTAAAGAAACGGACATGTTTTTGGACTCAAAACTTACCAAACCTAATCCCAACAGGAACCCTTGACGGTACAACAGCGCGTGATGACGTACATAAAGCAGCGCCAAGCGTTGATCGCTGGAAGATCAGAAGCAAATTCTACCCTGCTTTAGCTGCAGCAATTGCTAATCAATGGGGTGATTATGTTGTTCAATCTAAGTTTGGAAGGGTTGCAGCATGACCCGCAAGACTTACAAAGTAGCACATAATCGTGGACACAAGCGCGTTTGGATTGAGGGCAAAATCTTGTTGGAACATGGTTTCCAGCGAGGTGTGAAGTTTGCACGTACTATGCGCGATGATAACCGCATGGACTTATTTTTTGCTGGTGAAGGCCAACACACCATAGCAGGCACAACAGAGCGACCCATTATAGACTTAAACGGGAAGTATCTTGACGCGCTATTTGAGGGCTTCACCCACTACGTTGCTGAGTTTTGGCCTGTGGAAAAAAACTATTCAGCCCTTATTAGAATTTACGGTGTAAACCAATAGCACCAATCAAGAAACTACGGAGGAGAAAGTAAATGCCTAATCATTGTTATCAGCAGGTTTTTATAGAGGGTCCACATTGTTTGGTGTCTCGTTTGTGGGATGGATTAACCGAGAACGGATATGATCCTAACAATGGCGGTCGATGTAAGGGTCCACAGTTTTGTCAGTTGGTTGTTCCGATGCCCATTGAGCAGTGGCAAGCGCCCAAGACTAACTGGCGGGGGCACGAGGTTTCCGGTTGGTATGACTGGCGCGTTAATAACTGGGGTACGAAGTGGGATGTGTGTGAGGTTACGATTGATGGGGAGTTTTTACCGACCCATCCAGACGAGGACCAGTGGTCTGCGCTACGTTCAACCACGAGCACGTCCTTTGATTTTAGTTGTTGGACGGCATGGGGTCCACCTACTCCTGTTTGGGACAAGTTGCATGAGATAGGTGTTGATGTTCATGCTACTTATCAGGACGAGGGCGGCATGTTTGAGGGTGAGTATGCCTATGGTACGAATCGTTCGTGGGAGCCTGAGTTGATGGAGGAGGCGTGATGGGACAACGGAGGCTGGGGATGTCTTGTTCGGATTGGATTCAGACTTTTGGGCACAAGATGCGGGGGCATCGGTACAGCGAGGCCCTTAATCAAACTGATTTTGGATATATTGTGGGGCTGACGCAGCACCAAGTGTCTCGATATGAGCGTGGCGTTGTGCCTGTTCCTATGGAGGTTCAGGCAAAGATAAGCTTGGCTGTAGGAATACTAAAGGAACAAAAAGTTATGGAGGTTGAGGTCGATGGATGATGATCGTGTAGACCTTCACTATGTTATTTATCGTTTGGGGGACATAGTTTCATCGACCAAGCAAAAGGACATGTCTGTTTTGCGTCAGGTTGAGGAGTTCAAGCGCGAGTTGATTTATAACTTGGGCGTCAACCAGTTAAGGAGAAAGAACCGTGGGCAAGATAAAAAACATGTTGATTGAGATGCAAGAGACGCCGATTATGGAGGCGTGTTCTGATTGTTGGGGTGATGGGACTATTGAGGTTGAGCACCCTCGGTATCGAGGTCCTTCCCGCGACGTTGGTGTAATCGACGTTGAGACGGAGACATGCGAGACGTGTATGGGCGAGGGTATGGTTGAGCGTTTGTGTGATTGTGGCGCTTCGGTAACGATGTTTATGGGGCGGGACGCAGATATATGTATGGAGTGTGCGGATGTCTAAGAAGTTTGAAAAGAGGCATTGGGCCGAGGACAATTCGGTAACTAATGCTGTTCGGGGTTTTCAAAGTCGTTTGAACCAAGGTAGTTCACTTGGGGGGAAGTTGTACGTTCATCTTCCGCCCTCAAACCGCAAGGAGCGACGGCTTTTAGGAAAGGAACAAAGGAGAAAGAAAGTCATGGTAGCCAAGGATGCGATATGAAAAAGAAGATAAAGGTGTATGAGGCAATCGGAGTAACCATTCAATCCGTTTACGACAACCCAAGCATTGAGCCAAAGGATCGCCGGAAGATAATAGCGGCAACACTTGAGCCTATGTTAAATAAAGTTTTTGGCAGTGACTATGAACCGTGTAAGGAGATAAACGATGTTTCTAAAAATATGGAATAGGATTATGGCAAAGCGGATGTCGAATGTGCGTCTTACTCGCAAGGAGCAAGTTCTTCACGAGTTAAATCGTGGAGCGGGGACGGCCCGTCAGTTATCGGACCGCATGGGTTTAAGGTTAAGTATTATTCGCCCTAACTTGTCTGCTTTGCATAAGTCTGGATTGATCCGAGACACTAAGACTTACGCTGGATTAGAGATTGTTTGGGAGGTTGTGAAGTGATTAGATGGGTTTGTTATTAAGCGCGGGTCCGCAGGGCAAACGAGCCAAGTGCGAGGTAGTGTGTGCAGATTGTGAGGAGCAGTGGGTTATGTTTTATTTTCCTGTTTCGGTAGACACCTTAGAGCAATTGACCTGCAGTTTGTGCATTAGTTGTGGCGGAAAGAACCTTGAGTATTTTGCTGATTGTTTGAAGGATCCGAACGATGATTGAGTTTTTTACAGTGTTAGTAATTGAGTACGAGATGCAGTCTAAAACAATACGGTCGCACATACTTTTTGAAACGTGGGATCATTGTGAACAAACGTTACGCATAGATGAACTGTACGATGTTTTTTACAACAACTACAAAAACACCAGCATGAATTGCCAGCAAACTGAGATGCGTTCTAAACTTATTAGGCCAAAACTAAGGCCCTCACCGTTAAAACAGTGAGGGTTTTTACTTAGTTGTTTTCGTATCCATAGCCTTCTGAGCTACCTTCAAACGTTATCTGATACCGATTTGATTTAGAGATAACCTCCTCTACCGGAGTGCGCGTAATTCGTGCGGCTTCCGCCAGACTAAACCCTTGCTCCGCTAAACGCAGCAGATCTTGCGCGGGTTTTGATCTTCCGATATCCGACATGCGGGGCTTTCCGCTGCTTTTTTGGTGTTCTTGTACAATCCCATAATTTAAGGAACGTCCCCCGCATTTAGCGATCATTTCTTTATTCTCAATCAAGGCCAACGCCTTCATTTTGTCTAGTCCCGTCAATGTTACCTCCTAGTTTTTTTTTACCTGTAACGTACAGAACAAATAACTGTTGCGTCATTTGATCTAACTCTCTCCGCAACTCACGGTTCTCCTCGCAAACACGCTCGTATTCGTGGCGGTTAATCATATTAAAGCTCCACTTTGTCATATTTTTCTGTGTTCAAAGACAAACTCGTCGTGAAGGGTTCGGCACGTAAGATACCCGTCTCGTTTAAGTTCCTTTAACATTTGATGTGCTGCGCCTTCCTTCAACTTCATGCGTTTTGCGAGGTCAGATACGGTCCAAGCCTCGCGGGTCTTCAACACGTCAAACACCACGGCTCGTAAATCTACTTTGTTCCTGTAGTTCCGCCCGTTTATAGCTGAGTTAGGTTGCAGGTTCAGCCGCATATGTTCGTTCTCTATTGATGCCAGTTGTTTTGGGGTCATTTTGTTTTGTTCTCTCTCCATGATTTGCTTTCTTTGGTTTTGAATTAACTTTTGTTGCTGTTCCAACTCAAGGAACTGCCTGTCTATGTCGCTGTATTGTGGGAAGCCTACTATGTTATCATCCATGTTCACCTCCAAAATTAGGTGCCCCGTGCTATCACACAGGGACTAACCGTATCGTGGTTTCTGCCGACAAGATCACAAGGAAGAAAGACATGTGTTATACAACACGGAGGTTTCCTTGCTCTTGCTGCTGTGGTTTATGCGGAACATCCAAAACGCGCCCACTCACAGCTTGGGTATTCTATTTCCACGGGTGTCTTTGTTGTATCCCCTAATTTGGTTGGGCTGCATCCGCGACCATCCCCTAGAGAAAGCTCTAGCGACATCAAAATCCAGTCCCGTCAGCTTTACGATTTCCTCCGCTGCGTTCATTTCCGAGACGTGTCCATTGCATCGACTCTCAAGCAGCTTTGTTATTTTGGGGTCATAGTCAGCCATTGTCGCACCTCCTCTCCTAACACCCTTGCACCTAGTTCTATCTTTGATTGCAATGATCGAACTATTTTCTCGTCTATGGTGCTTTCCGTAATCAGATCTATGTATGTCACGTTGTTTTTCTGACCAATTCTGTGCGCCCGATCCTCTGATTGGATCCGAGTTTCGAGGTTGAAGTCATTAGCATAATACACCACAAGGTTCGCTTCGGTCAACGTTAGTCCGTACCCTGCGGTAGCGGGGTTGCCTACGAAAAACCGTAGCTTTGATCCTTTCTGAAACTCTTTTATGATATTGTTCCGTTGATTATCGGAGGTATCCCCAAAGTATGCGGCTGCGCTATCCCTTCCAAACTCTTTATTCAGCATGCTGGTAATGGTGTAGATGTCATGACGGAAACGTGACCAGATAATTGCCTTCCCATCATGTTCTTGTAGGCACTCTCGTAGTGTATCTAGCCGCTTTGAAGGAAACGTTACCATCTCTCCCTCGTCTGTTTTCAAATGCCCTGAAAGGATTTGTTGCAGCCTGAGAAGCTGCGTAATCACAGCGGGAGCCGTAGTCATTTCACCGTCGTCAAGCATGACTAACGCATATTTGCGGATGGACTCGTACATCTCCTTTTGTTCGTTGGTCATGTCTACATAACGAACTGTGTATAGCTTTTCGGGTAGATCAAGGCAGTCTTTTTTAAGCACTCGATAACTAAAGTCATCGATCTTCTGGGTTAGTTCATCGATGTTGCGATAACCGATTACTTGATTAAAGGATTTTGCTCCCATTGATTGCTTCACGATGACTGCGTATCGATTTTGAAAGGCGTAATACGAGTCGTATCCCAGAATACCGTTCTGTAGAAAGTCAGCTTGAGCATAAATGTCGAGCGGACTTTTTGTAATAGGTGAACCAGTAAGCGACCTTTTGAATTTAAAACCCTGGGCGATCTTACATAAGTTTTTAGTGCGTTTGGCTGCATGGTTTTTAATAGTAGTTGCTTCATCGAGAGCAATTAAACCGGAAGCTCCAAACTTCAAACGCATCCACTCTCCTGCTTGTTTACCCTTCAACGTGGAAAACGCCTCGACGTTCATAACAAAGATAGTCAGGCCATCAAACTTGTCTTTGACCGAGCGCATTTCCTCTTTTTGTTTTTTGTTAGCACCGCTAACCCAACGGATTACGCGATGGGGCACATCATCCGACATGTGCTCTGGAATTTCTTTAGTTACCCAGTTGCGATACACGCCCTTTGGGGCAATGACCAAAGCAAAATTGATCTGCCTTGTTTTGTAAAGCATACCCATGTTATCAATCAGGACCTTTGATTTGCCCGTCCCCATTTCCATAAAAAACCCAAAAGACTGCCGTTGTCCTGCAAGGTCCAGCGCAGTCTGTTGATGTTTATATGGTTTTGTTTTGAATTTGTACTTGCATTTCATATCATCCTCCTTATATAGTCTTATACATGGACTAAGGTAGTTCATAAATCAACCCTGAAGAGGAAAAAAACTTATGGATATTTTTGATGACATTTTTGATGAAGGCGGTGCGCTTGCCAACGTCAATACCGGAACAGGAAAGCAGTTAAGCGACCTTGTCCGCGTACTTCGTAACGTCGAGCAACAGATAGACGATGCGGAAAAACACCTGAAGACACTCAAGCAAGAGAAGCACAAGCTTTCTGTCGAGAACATTCCTGCTCTTATGGACGAGATGGGCGTTGAACGTCTGGACGTTGATGGTTTGACCGTCGAGCGCAAGGTGATGGTTCATGCTTCGATACCTCAAGACCGCAAGGATGAGGCGTTTGCGTGGTTGCGTGAAAACAATCTGGACGACATTATCAAGAATGATGTTACTTGTTCGTTTGGTAAAGGCCAAGACAACTTGGCAGGGGATGCAGTTGGCATCTTGCAAGATCGTGGGTTTGATCCAAAGACCAAAACTCATGTCCACCCATCCACACTCAAGGCGTTTATTAAAGAACGTGTGACGGACGGGAAACCAATTGACCTTGACATGTTCGGGGCCTTCCTCGCAAACGCTGCACAAATTCGGAGGAAAGCTTGATGGGTATTTCAAAGAAAATGCAGTTGGAAGAAATGGATCGTAACTCAAAAGCCGAGGAGCGTATGAGTGAAATCATTGCGCGAGAAGATGAGGTTGGGTTTAAGGAGTCTGACTTTGTCAACACAGAGTTAGTAGAGGTCATTCAAGAACTACAAAATAAAAAAAGCGGAGGAAATAAAGATGAGTAATCAAGTAGCTATGAAAGAAAGTACAGAGTTAAGCACAGACGTAATGGATGATATTCTTGAATACGAGGGAGAAGGTGCGGTTTTTGACAGCTCAGAGATGCAAATACCGTTCTTGCGTGTACTACAAGCGTTGTCGCCACAGTTGAACAAGAAAAAGTCTGAGTACATCGAAGGTGCTTCGTCTGGCGACATGTTCAATACAGTGACTCATGAGTTTTTTGACGGCGAGAAAGGAGTCAATCTTGTGCCGTGCTTTCAAACCACAAAGTATTTGGAGTTCACACCTCGTGAACAGGGGGGCGGTTTTCGTGGTGAAATTCCGGTCAGCGATCCCATTCTTACTCGTACCACACGCAATGGTTCAAAAGAGATTTTGCCCACGGGTAATGAGTTGGTTAAGTCCGATCAGCATTACTGTTTAGTAGTGGGCGAGGACGGCTTGCTCCAGCCAGTTGTTGTGGACATGAAGTCTACACAATTGAAGGTAAGCCGCAGATGGAAAACGCAGATTGCGATACAGAAGATTGCGCATCCAAAAACAGGTAAGATAATTAAACCGCCTTTGTTTGCAACCATGTGGAAGTTGACAACAATGGAAGAAAGCAATGATCAAGGGTCATGGTCTAACTACCTAATTGCGAAGGTTGGGGTAGCTCCCCGTGATGTGAGACTTGAGGCAAAATCTTTCCGAGACAGCATTGCTGCGGGTGAGGTAAAAGCTGCACCAGAGGAGGGGTCTTCCCAAGCCTCTTCCGTAAATAAGGACGACATTCCGTTCTAAGCAGCTAGGGGCGGCAATTCTCTCCTCAGTATTGCCGCCCCTTTTTTAATTGGGAGCTTAATATGTCAGTAGCAAAAAGAATGATGTCCGCGTTTGAGGGATCAGACCTTGGGTATCTTGTTACTAGAGTTAAGGGCAAAGGTCACAGAGGTAAAACTGAGGCCGAGTATCGCACGATTCACGGACAAATTGACGAGAGCATTATGCAATTGCATTTGGACGGCGTAAGTGGGGTGGGAGTTGTCCCTATTTCTTCTGGTAATGTATGTAAGTTTGGGGTGATCGATATCGACGTGTACGATCTTGACCACAAGGATTTACAGGCAAACATTCAACGTTTGAAGTTGCCGTTGGTACACTGCCGCTCAAAGTCAGGCGGGGCGCATCTCTATCTCTTTTTTAAGGATTGGGAATCTTGTGCCATGGTTCGGGAACTATTGGTTGAGATGCGTTCCGCGTTGGGTTTCAGCGGTTCGGGAGAACTATTTCCCGCTCAAGAGGTAATCAATGATAAGGACGGGGAGGTTGGAAACGGAATTAATCTTCCGTATTTTATGTCAGAAACACCCACCCGCTACGCTTATAATAAAAAGGTGGAGGCGTTGGAGGTTGAGGAGTTCTTAGACTTTGTGGAAAAGAACCGAGTTTCGATGGCCTCGGTACAAGAGATCGAGTTAAGCGGGGATCAAAAGTATTTTGAAGACGGACCGATCTGTCTACAAATCCTTGCGTCGATGGGCAAGATCACAGAGAACCGAAACATTTTTATGTTTAACGTGGGCGTGTATTGTAAAAACAAATGGCCTGATGATTGGGAAACTCACCACGAGGAATACAATCGACAGCTATGTGAGCCTCCTCTGCCGTCGAAGGAAATTGTCGATCAGCAAAGATCTTTAAAGAAAAAGGACGGATACTTTTACCAATGCACAATGTGTCCTCTCAAGGACTATTGTAACAAGTCAAAGTGCAAGATGCAAAAGTATGGCATCGGATCGAGTTCCGAGGATCAGGTTCAGATAGGGAGTATTACTATCATGCTATCGGAACCGCGCTTGTACTTCATGAGTGTGGAGGGAAAGTCACTTACGCTTTCAACAGATCAATTACAAAACCCCACGCTTTGGCAAAAAGCTTGTATGGAACAGTTGGATATGATGCCCCCTGTACCAGCACGGGGAGATTGGCAACAGTTAATCAATGGTATGTTAAGTACCTCAACCAAACAAGAGGTGGCACCAGAGCTTACACGGGCAGGGAAGTTTGAAAATCTGCTTCGCAAATTCTGCACAAGCCACATTCGAGCAGTAACACCCGAAGAGGTTCTGTCTGGGAAACCTTGGACAGACAGAGGCAAGACCATGTTTCGCATCGATTCTTTTGAAAAGTTCCTACGCAACAATGACTTCACCGACTTCACTACAGGTCGGATACAGGAGCACATTCAACGTTTGAACAGCAACGAAGAGTGCCATGGGAAACTAAACTACACGAAAGACGATGGTAAAAGATCGAACACACGAGTGTGGTGGGTTCCTGAGTTTGAAAACTTAGACGTAGAAATAGATGTTAAGGAGAATAAATATGACATCCCATTCTAACGATAACAATCCGCAGTTGATGAAACTAAAGGAGGTGTGTGAGATGCTAACGATTTCACGGGCAACCATCTATCGATGGGTTGATGAAGGCAAGTTTCCTGAACCTGTGGTGCTTGGTCAGGAAGATGGCAAGCGCAGCGCGGTTCGTTGGTACAAGACAGACGTTTTGGATTGGCTAAAAGGACGGCCCAAGGGGGTGCAGAAAAATGATTCCTAAGTCGGAATTAATTTTTGGTCCGCCAGGAACGGGTAAAACATACACTTTAATCAAAGAGGTGGAGACAGCCCTTGCAAGGGGCGTTGCTCCTGACCGCATAGGTTATGTGTCTTTTACCAAGAAGGCCATCCAAGAGGCCATAGAACGAGCCTGTGGGCAATTTGGCATCGACCAGAAGCAGTTGCCATGGTTTCGCACACTGCACTCATGGGGGTTCAATGGCATAGGCGCGAGTTCTACCGACATGATGTCCTCGGAAGATTGGGGCGTTTTGGGCCGTGAGGTAGGAATGAAATTTTCAGGAGCTTCAAGGGTCAACCCCGATGAAGGGTTGTTGTTAGCGCCGGAGAGCGAGTTCGAAGCAGGAGACACGTATCTGCGTATGATTGACCGTGCGCGGTATCGAATGGTGTCTATTGAGCAAGAGTTTAATGAGGCAGAAGATTGGAGCAAAGACTTTAACATCCTGCGCAGGGTGCAAAAAGAGTATGCGCTGTATAAATCTAAGTTAAATAAAATCGATTTCGTGGATCAGATTGAACTATACATAGACTGCGGTATGCCACCGTATCTTGAAATGTTGATTATTGACGAGGCCCAAGACCTAACCCCGTTGCAATGGGCGATGATAACGAAGATCTCAAAGAATGCCGAGCGTGTACTTATTGCAGGAGATGACGATCAAGCGATCCATAGGTGGACAGGTGTGGACATACGGAAGTTTCTTGAATCATCAGACAATATCCGCGTTCTTTCGCAAAGCTATCGAATGCCAGAAAAGGTACACCTTCTGTCACAAAGGATTGTAAAGCGGATTAGTTTACGCAAAGAAAAGTTGTTTCATCCAACGGATGATGAGGGCCGTGTAGATTGGCATTACAGCGCAGACGATTTGGATTTGGACAATGGTTCATGGACCTTAATGGCTAGAACAAATAAATACATTCGTCGTTGGGGCGATACGCTGCGGGACCAAGGATATTTGTACTCTTACAAGGGGCATAGCAGCGTAAATCAAAAGTCTGCCAATGCTATGAACACATGGCGCAAGCTGCAAGCGGGTGAAGGTGTTGAACTTGGATTGATCCGTGACTTTTACAAACATGTGCGCAAGCGCGGGGATTTGGCTGTCGTAAAACATGGGGCCGCAGGGCTTTTAGATGCAGCCGCACCGGATGCGTTTTTGACATGGGATGATTTAGCTATGCAGTTTGGTATGGTCGCAGATAAAGAGCGCGATGCGTTTGAAGTTGCGAGATTCGGGGATGACGAGCGGATGTACATAGAGTCCCTTATTCGTCGGGGTGAGGATGTGACTTCAACACCTCGGATTAAACTTTCTACGTTTCACAGTATGAAGGGAGGAGAGGACGATAACTGCGCAGTGTTTTCAAAGGTGCCTCCGATCTGTGACATCAGAACAACAAAGACCCCAGACGATGAGCACCGTTGTATGTACGTGGGGATCACACGATCAAAGCACAGTTTACACATTATCGATCCTCCAGGGAGAAACAAATATGAGTTCTAAGTGGGATTACTACTGGAGTGTTAGAGATGACGCTTTGTATATTTGGGAAAAGGGCGGTGTTTTAATAGCCAAAATCGACCCAGAACATTTTACTGCAATAATTGCAGAGTTGGCGGAGCACCTTAAATGGCAAGAAACAAGTCAGACAAAAAAACAATAGCGTTTTTAGAACGAATGGAGATGGACAACCCAGAGCCGGATTGGAATTGCCCTCCAGAATACCCTGACCTATCGAAGTATAAAACTATTGCGATAGACTTGGAAACTCGTGATCCGAACCTCACAACCATGGGACCAGGATGGCCTCGTAACGATGGTTACATTGTCGGAATTGCTGTGGCTGGTGGGGATCAATCTTGGTACTTTCCAATCCGTCACCAACACGGGCAAAACATGGACCCCAAGTTTACGCTCAAGTGGTTCAAAAAACAGATGGCAACGCCACACATAGACAAACTTTTTCACAACGCGACATACGATGTTGGTTGGTTGTTGGCAGAAGGAATTGAGGTCCAAGGACGGATCCTCGATACGATGGTTGCCGCGCCTTTAGTGGACGAGAATCGGTTTTCTTACAGCTTAAATCTTTTGGGTTTCGATTACGTGGGGCAACGAAAAAGCGAAAAGCTTTTACGCGCAGCCGCAAAAGACTGGGGCGTTGATGCAAAAGGTGAAATGTGGCGGCTTCCTGCTAAGTATGTAGGGGATTACGCAGAGCAAGACGCCTCTCTGACATTACGATTGTGGGACCGCATGAGGAGTGAGATCAACGGGCAGGACCTACATCACATTTTCGCACTAGAAACTAGCCTCATTCCACTTATGATTAAGATGCGGTTTAACGGTGTGCGTGTAAACTTGGACAAAGCAGATCGTGTTAAGAAAGAACTAAAGATCAAGGTTCAAGACCTGAAAGCCGATATCAAACACCGTACAGGTGTGGACCTAGAACCATGGGCCAGTGCGTCTGTTGCAAAGGTTTTTGAGGCACTAAACCTCAAATACCCTATGACGGACTCTGAAAAGCCAGTGCCGTCGTTCACAAAGAATTATCTCAAGGCTCACCCGCATGAGGTGGCGCAGATGATTGTGAAGCTAAGAGAATTTGACAAAGCAAGTGGGACATTTGTGGAGTCAATTCTCAAGCACGAACATAAGGGTCGTATCCATTGCGAGTTTCATCAGCTTCGCTCTGACGATGGCGGAACGGTAACGGGGCGGTTCTCGTCTTCAAACCCAAACCTTCAGCAAATTCCTGCGCGTGACCCAGATATTAAGAAGTTAATTCGTGGGTTGTTTATGCCAGAAGAGGGAACCAAGTGGGGATCGTTTGATTATTCGAGCCAAGAACCAAGGCTCTTGGTGCATTTTGCTGCGTCCATGCCAGACTCCATGCGGCATCCAATGGTTGATACGATTGTGGACGAGTATCACAAGGGGGATGTGGATCTACACCAAATGGTAGCAGACATTGCAGGGATTAATCGCAAGGAGGCAAAGGTTGTTAACCTTGGGATTATGTATGGCATGGGCAAAGGCAAACTGGCAGCGCAGCTTGGTATCTCTGAAAACGAGGCCAGTATGTTATTGTCAACGCACCAAGAAAAGGTTCCGTTTGTTAGACAGCTTGCTAAAATTGCTTCGAACAGAGCCGAGGAGTACGGACAGATACGAACATTGCTTGGACGCTTGTGTCGTTTTGATAAGTGGGAGCCTAAAGGGTTTGGGTTTAAGGAAGCTCTGTCGTTGGAAAAAGCGCAGGAAAAGTATGGCGACGTAGGCAGATTGAAAAGATCGTTTACTTACAAAGCGTTAAACAAATTAATTCAAGGATCAGCAGCCGACCAAACAAAAAAGGCAATGGCAGATTGCTGTTCTGAGGGCTTGACCCCTTTGTTGACGGTGCATGATGAGTTATGCTTTTCTGTAGAGGGCGACGACCAAGCGAGACGCATTAAAGAGATAATGGAAAACGGGTTGTCCGATATATTGAAAGTTCCCTCTAAGGTAGATGATGAGTATGCTGACGATTGGGGAGGTATTGAAGGATGAAAACTCTTGGTTTCCGTGAGATGCACAAAAGTCAAGTGATCGAACTTCTGGAGTTTATTAGCTGTTCACTGAATGCCGCTGCAATGGCGGATCCCGAAGTATACGAGGAGATGAACGAGAAAGCCCAAGATTTAGTAGAGATCTTTGGAGGGCTTCAAATTGTTACTCAGACCTCCCTAGAGATTTAGCCAAAGCCTGTGTTGCCGGATCATTGCCAAGTATTGCGGGGTCCACTCGACCCTGCGGAGCCGAAACGGGCGGGGTTTCTATTGTGAAAGGCATCGATGGGTTGAATGCAGGGGCTACTGCCGGAGAGGAAGACGGTGCATCAATCGTAAACGGTTGAGATGGATCGAAGACAGGAACAGGGGCAGGAGGTGCAGCGCGTTCTGCTGGTACAGGGTCCGAAACCGCCAGTTGCTCCCCGTTCCTTGCACGAGATAATCTGTTGAACGTTGAAAACGACGGACGATCCGTCACTCGTGTCCGACCTTCCGCTTTATTTAAAGCGACAATGTCCTTGTAAAGTTCCTTGCTTGCCTGTGTGGGCCAGAACTCTCCACGCATTATCGAGTTGGCTTCGTTCCTGCCGATGTTTGCACCTTTCACAAGATTGCGACGAATATCATTTTCAGACAAGCCCATTTGACGAGCAGCTTGGATATTCACGTAGAGATTGCTTTGCTCACGGTACAGATTGTCGAGGTACTTGTTCCATGCCGAGGTCATGTCTTCCATCGTTGAATCGGCGCGGCGAATTACACGACTAGCCTGTGTCTTGGCATCAGTACGACGAGGAGTGTATTCCAAACCTTTGAAAGAAAAATCGTTTCGTAGGTCTACAGTCATCGGAGTAAAACCTGTAACCAAACGAGCAGCTTCTTTAAACGAATTGTACTCTTCCCCGCGTTTTCCAGGCATACCTGCAACAGCACGATACACACGACCTGGTTCCAACTCTCCTGTCAGTGGGTTCTTAACCTGTCCCGCTAACCGGATGTACTCAGGGATAATACCATTGAAGATGTGACCTATGCTTTCTCCAATCTTCTCACCTTGAGCATCGGTTTCTGCGTAAACGTCTGCCCCTGTCGCTGTCTTACCGCCTCGACCTACAGCAAGACTTAAAAGACCTTCACTTGGAAGAACGTCACGAGCACGTTCAAAAATCATGGACTCAGAACCGAAAGGCTCTAAAAACATTTCAAAGCCGCGCCATGCTCCGCTTGCGATCTTCTCAATTTCGTTTCTGTCGAGCTTGCCCTTCTCACTGTAGGACTGCAAAGCAGCACGAGCAGGATCAAGGACAAAGGCATAAGGGCTAACGTAACTCAGATCGATGTAATCAATTTTACCTCTTTGATCATTACCCAAGATGACCAGATCATGTCCGTCCATGTAATCTGGAAGCTGCATACGCATTGCTTCTACTTGTTCTGGTGTGGTGCCCGTTGCGGTCATAGAAGCCCGAACCAAAGTCTGTGGGATAATGGTAGCAACTGCGGTGTATGACATTAAACGCTGCGCACCAATGGCTCTCATCTGGCGTTCTAATGCAGCAGCCGATTCATCTCCAATCGCTGTTTTAATTTCTGTCGGCACTTCGAAGGCCAACTCTTTTAGGCCACGGTTCAAGATGTTTACAGAGTTGCGGATGTTTTCTGAGGCAAACGATGTAAAGTTACCAAAGATTGGAACCATGTCCACGGCACGAACGGCCTTCCCCACGCGAGGGTAAATGGGCATTGTGTCCTTTACAATGTCCCCAGCCATAACCTCGATGTTGTCTAAGTCTCTTGTAAGTCGAGTCTCGCCTGCAGCGCGTTTTATCAAACCATTTTGACGAAAAGCGTCTAGTACAAGTGGACTTTCTTGCAAGCCTGCTTCTGACAAAGCGTTACGGATTTTCTTTTCTTCTCCCAGTAGTGACAGACCCTTAAAGAACGAGTCTGAGTCTGAATAGATGCGTTCAAATGTTTTCATGAACGGAATCTTGTCTTCGTAATAATCAATCGCGTTAGAAAGTTTTCCCGAAACAGTCAGGTCTTGTCCTGCGGTACGGTATTCTTTCAATGCACGAGTAACCAAACTTGTGTCTTCAACACCTGTGAGACTGATCTTCCGAGCCAAGCGATCTAGGCCAGCTTCATCCAATGTATCCAGACTAGAGGTGAAGACCTTAAACATGTCGGTGAAATCTGTATCACGACCGAGGTTTGCGTTTGCAGCAAGCATCCCCATGTTACCAACGATGTTTCGGATTTGAGCACCAGGGTTTGGAACAATTGTCATTTTCTGTGATAACGAGCGCATGTTCGACAGAATGCCCGTGGCTTCGCCCAAGAACCCAGTACCAAGACGCAAAGGTGCGGTGATCGCCCCGTATGTTTCAGGAGATACAAACTTCCCTGTTAACTCTCCGTAGGAACCGCCAAAGACATGCTGCAAATCTTTGTTATCACCAAGCTGAACGTATCCTGCATCCCGTAGTTGTTGTTTGTACTGTTCGACAACCTGATCGCCAGTAATGCGTGTAGAGTCCTCGAAACTCTTTCCGATGTTGGCTTGTTGAGCCACTTGATCAAACGGAGACATCTCCTGTTGGTACAAGGTTGCCAACTGGTCAACCGTATACTTGTTAGGGTCTGGTACATCAATGATAGCGGGGCGACCACCCTTTACTAAGGCGTCCATCGAATTAATTAACTTAGTACCCATAGGCGCAATACCTGCGTACATGTCAGCAGCGGCATTTGCTTGTGCCATGTCTGTAATTGTACGCTTGTATATCTCAAGGGGGTCTTTCAAGACGCCCTTTAGTTTTTGAAGATTTGGGCTGTAATCTAAAATTTCTTTACGCTCTACAAAAATGTCATCGATAGAAGACAATACAGGACGTTCTCTAGCGGTAAGACCAAAGGTATCGCCCCGCATCTTACGCTCAATGGATCCTCGTAGGTTTTTCAAGGCCAACTCTGGAGGCAACCCTCCCATAGCTTGAAGGCCAAGGGAATCATAGACTACGCGCTTGGCTTGTTCGATATCGTTGGCGTTTGGCGCACGGCCTTTGCCTGTCACAATATGGCTGGCAACTTCCTGAACTGCATCGTTGAACTCAGGAGAATCAAGATCCAAGTTCCGATAGAACTCTATTGGATTTGTATACTGCTCGAACATACGACGGAGATAACCGTTCTGAGCGTTCTGGCTCTGGGTCATCTCTTTCAACGCCCTTGCTGCTTTGACTTCAGCAGGCGTTTCTGGTTTTTTCATAAGGAACTGACCTGTTTTAAGGTCTTTCATGCGTTTTTTTGTACTAGGATCACGAACAGATAAAATATCTTCAAGCTGCGTGATTAGACCCTGCTCAAGCTCAGAACGAACCTCAATCATTTTGTCAGCCGCTTTATTCAAAGATGGATTTGCGTAACTGTCGAGACCTTTTGTGTTACCTAAAAGGTATTGGTTTAGATTCGATTGGAGTATTTGCGCATCAACAGGAGAGCCGTCTTTCATCTTTCCAGCTTTGACAAACTCATCTGACGCACGGGACCAGTCTTCTGCAGCCTTAATACCCTGCCTTTCGTACAAGTCCGCTACCGCACGAGCATCCTGCACGGTTTCATACAGCTTCTGTTCTGCGCCACCAGACGCAGTGAAATACTTTTTAAATTTCTGACTAGCCGCAGTGGAGCCTCGGCCTACTCTTGCAGCCGCATCTGGACTAAGAGTTTCCAGTGTGGTCATAAAACTAGACGCAATCTTGCTTGGAGCGGCTAATGTAGCCTGTGCAGCTTTAGCCCCAGTGGTAGAAATCGCGCCTCCGGTTAGTTTATCTGCCGCTTGGAAACCTTTCGACCCAGCCTTTAACGCTGTGTCAAAAGCACCGGAAAGTAATGCGTCTTCGACACCTACTTTTACCTTGTTACGGAAACGACGAGACGCTTCTTGACGGCCCGTTAGTCCAGCATCCTCTTCCGTTTTTAAGGCGTCCGGCAGAATATCAAAGTTGTCGGACAGGGTAGCGCGACCATCGTTAGCTACAGCAGTGCTATAACCAAGCGTAGCCGCTGCAGTGCTGCCTGTTAATCCAGCCCAAGTACCAAGGGCCGCTTGTCCAGTTTTAGATGTGCCGAAGTCAATAGCGGATTTAGTAAAGTTCCCACGACCCGCTGTAGACAAAGCCTTTCCTGATTTCGCCGCCTTCGCCGCCTGTCCTGCTTTACCTAGCCACCCAGCGATAGGAACAAAACCTACACCAAAGGCCACAAGGTCCTCCGTCACTTCTCCTGCGGTCCCTAACTCTGGTTTAACGTACTCAAAGGCTTTCGTAACCGCCCTAGAAGTATTTGTATCTAGGGCCGCATCAACGCCTAGAGCACCAAGTTCCACAATCCCTTGTGGGACGGACACAACACCAGAGTAAATACCTTTGCCAATGTCTTCAAACGTATCGGGCACAAGACCTTGATCGCCGGAAAAATAAGAACCTTTTTCTTCAGGAACATCGGGGAGCGTGATCTCAAAGGGAGCATTAGGATCAAACACTGGTTGTTTGTCCGCCATGTTACTCTCCTTGGATTAACTGAGGGATCCCATTTTGATCAGCCTGAAAGCGGTTGCCGCCCTGGTTGATAATAGTGCCAGGAGGATAACTTGTTGGTCGTGGTGTAGAACCACTTGCTCCGCCGCCACCAAGAGGGGCGCTTTGCAAATAAGTTAGGATGCGATCTCCTGAACCTGGAATATCTCGGTTAAAATCCTCCGCAACGGCCGCAGGGTCCTCACCCTTTTTCACGCGATCAGCAAACATATCCATTAGTTCTTTGTCCGCACCAGACAGTTTAGATGTCGTAGATTTAGACCTTGCACGAATATTGGCCTCCGCAAGTGCAGCTTCCTGTGCCGCACGACGTGTTTCTGTTTCACGGGACACGGCCAAGCCTTCAACTGCCGCTTGTGCAATACGAGAACCTGCTGTTGGGCGTAGCTCTTGACCTGTGTTTGGATTAACGTAGTTACCTGCAATTGCACCCGCAAGTTTCGCACCAAAGATGGCCTTGTTTAGTTGATCGATTTCAGCTTCTGCTGGAACACGCTGTATGCCTACCACTGCCGCCGCTTTGCGAAGGTCGCTTTTTGTGTTCCCTGTTCGGGCTTTTTTAGGAACTGTTTCCGCAATAAATTCCTGTGCCGACGCCCCAGGGTTATTCGTCAACTCGTCCCTCGCCTTTTTAATTCCGGCTCTTGCGCCTTTAGGCAAACCAAGTTCTTCGGGGTTCTCAGTCGTAATCGCCGTCGAACCAAATTCAAACGCTTTGCCAAAGGACATCGCTAAAGTTTTTTCCATTCGGTCCTGCATCCCTACGGTGTTTTCCAACTCCGCTTGTAACTTAGGTGCCATACCGCCTTCGTTAAACTTTGCTACCCCAGGTTTCTGAGCCATGGGCCGAGGAGCAGGAGCCTTGGGACTAGAACCTTGAGGAATACCTGAGATGTTGGGAATGGGCTGCGACGGAGGTAGCATCTGCGGAGCGGGGGATGACGCAGGAGCCATCATGGGTTGATTTGTTGCAGGCATAACAACGGGACGCCGCATTGCAGCTTGCATTAGTTCTGGTGACGAGGCCATAATCCCACCCATTTGTGGGGCCATGGGCGCTACGCCACCCATATCACGAAGTTTATTTCGTGCCTCTTGGGATTTATTTGTAAAGAGCTTACGGTTGTACACGCCATTCATGTTTATCTACCTATCTCTTAGAACCAAGGCCCGAAGATCCGCCATACATTTGCTGATATGAATCAAGACCCATAGCAGTTCCGACCGTGCTGCCAAGAACATTCTGTTCTGGCGCTACACCCAAGGTTAAGGAGGAAGCAGGGGTGCCTCTGGTTGCCGTGGCAAAAATGTTTGCCAAAGACTCAAACCGTGTAAACGGTTCGTACATTTCTTCAATCCCCGACTGACGTTGTACGTCGTACTCAGACTGCCTCTGCGTTTGTTCAATGCCGCCTAAATCCATTAGGCTCTTTACGTCTCGGCCTCCAAGAAGTTGTGCAAACTGACCCAATCCAGCTTGTGCAGTACCCAGACCTTGAAAAACTTGAGCACCAGACTGACCACGGGCCAGTTGGTTTTCAAACGCATTCTGCGATCCTTTTAAAGCGTCGGTGTACGCTGCAGAACGCAACTGTGCCCCTGTTCTAGCAGCACGGTCATCGGCTGCGCGTTGAATTTCTTGTTCCGCTACAACAGCGCGAGATCCGCCAAACGCCCCCTGACCTACAGCTTGCCCTGCTGATCTACCACGTTCAATATTAGCTTGACGTTGAATGTCCCGTTGTGTGACATCAATTACATCTTCAACAAACGGATCATAAAACTCTCGATAGGACGTGGGATCATAAGCCAGAGCTTGCCCCGTCACAGGATCAAACCCAGTACTTAGAGCCGAGACCCCTTTTTCATACGTCTGCTTACCCTCTTCAAGCATCGGTGCATACGCACCAATTCCCTCTGTACCTAGTTTTATACCCGCAAGTTGCGTGTCTGTAAGAGGTATAACATCAGGAGCCGGAATGCCGCCAACAACGTCCTGAACAGGCTCCCCACGAGCGTCAAGAATTAAATTACCTTCGGCGTCACGACGGTAAATAGGGTTCCCCGCCTCATCTTCTCGTGGAGTTCCATACAACGGAGCCATAGAACCTATGCCTGCGGCATAAGACTCCATTACAGGAACCTGTTCTCCTGTCTCAGAATCCGTTTCGAACAGAAGATTACCTTCTGCGTCCACCGATTGACGCTCTTCTGTGCGGTACAGATTAGCTAAAAGATCTTTTATGAACTTCTCTTGATACTCAGGGAGAAGCTGCAACTGTTGTTGCGTGACGACTGACTCCGCCATTAAGCCCTCCTTTCAAACCTGTTCATCATTTTGTACATCTCAGCAGCCCCTTTTGATCGATTGCCGCCTCCTGCACCCTTGACTGCATCCGCCGTCATGACGAACTCACCGTCTGAAAGCCGAGCCTCTTGAACCCTGCCGCCGTTTTGATAAATCGCTGCGGGTATACTGTCGCTCTTGCCCGTTCCTGGTCCTTTAACAAAACCACCTTGCATCATTGTTGCAATACCACGGCGGCGATAGTCAGGAGCAGCCGTACCTTGATAATCAGGAACCCGCTCACCCGTTCTCGCCATTCGACGTTGTTCCGGTGTCAAAGGAGTTGGTTTCGGTTCTCCTGCTTGAATTAATCCCGCAAGAAGTAAGTTGTCGCTTATTCCACCAAACAACCCTTGGCTGGCCTCTGCCGCCGGAGCACCACCCGCTCCTGCCGCAACACCTGTGCCCATCTTTGAGATCGCGTCCCCAATGGGAGCCGTTGCCTTCATTAAACCTGGAGCCATTTTACTGAGAGCCGCTTTTTGCGCTGCCTGCTGCGCTGCAAACTGACCAGCCATCCCCTGCATACCCATGGCCCCCGCCGCTTGACCCGCAAACCCTGAAACCCCAGGAAGAGAACCAATTCCGTAGCCCATAACCCCAGACTTCAAAGCATCCCCAATGTCACCGCCAGATGCCAGAGTCCCGATTCCAGAACCAAGGGCCGCGCCCATCGGACCCCCAAAAGCCAAACCAACTAGACCACCTATTGCAGATAATAAACCCATTACGATTCTCCTGTAGCTGGAGGTGGGCCAACAACAACGACTGTTGCATTAACCTTTTGTTCTTTTTTAGGTTCTTTTTTAGGTTTATTTGTCATGTGATCACCACCGTTACCTGTCCGACTTGCCCTGCGCCCACTGAACCACGCAAGTTAGGGCTGTTGTTTAAAGTTATCTTAACAAACCCGCCGCTCTGAAACAATGCCCCTGTTTCAAGACCTGAATCATCAGTTTGTAAAGCGGTTAAAGTTAATGTCGTGGCCCTGAGATCCCCAGGATTTTGCATCTGCTCCAAATACACCGAAAAAGACCGCACTAATTCCGCAAAATAATTTTGCATGTACTGTTGTGGCGGGACAGGAAAAAATGGACGTGTAAGACGGCGAGACATTAACGCCTCCCGTCAGAGCGAAAGTCAACTCTAGGAGACCCCAGCCGCCAAGTGACCTCAAGTTCGTCCGATGAAATCTTAAACCTCATCTGTCGGCCCCTTAACCTGAAATATAACTGCTCTGTTCGTGCGCTTACCGACGCCGCTTGGGTCTTAACAAACGTATCAGTCTGACTGTTGTTGAATGTACCGTCCGGCGCATTTTTTACGTCCAAAGTTATGTTTGTTTCAGGTAGGATTGCCGTAGAGTTTTTAAAGTCTACATCAGGGATCATCTTGCGTATAAGCATAAACTGTTCGCCATCGCTTATATCCATGGGGCTTGACTGAATAAATGCGTTGATGGCAGAAGACGGATTCGTAGTTCCATCATCAAAACCCAACTCGTGTTCGTACAAAAACCCATCGTTGTTGGCGGCAATCGGAAAGTCAAAAATACCACGATCAACCCAAGCAGTGCGACCAAAGGTGCCGTAGTACCAAACTTTTTCGAGGTAGTTGTAAACAACGTACTTGTCCACCTCTTCACTGTTTGAGCTAGGATAAAACCACCAAATTTCTGAGTGCTCAGTGTTAAGGGCTGCGTTAATTTTTTCTAGCTGGTTCTCGTTTAGGTCAGAAAAAACATAACCTCTAACCATACAGGGAAGACGTTGAACCGCGCCACTATATATATAAAACTCAGAGCGACCCATCCAAAACACGTTATCATCAACCGCAATCGCAGCGTTAGGTCCAGCAATTGTTATGTTTTCTGAAATTGCAGTAACACCAAAAGTAAATGGGGGGCCTAGGAACTGCATCGCGTACAACGTAGTGTCCGTCATAATTAATATTTGTTGTCTAGTTTCAATCGCAGTAACGATCTCAGACCCAGAACCAAGGCGCAACTCCCCTGCCGTATTGGTCGCTGTTGCAGCCCAGTCGGTTAAAGACTCTTGGTCCGAGAACCGAATGGTCAACGGATCTTGAACCCCTGGAGTAGCCTCAGAATCACAACCAAAAGCGATAACGTGTCTATCTCTGTCCGAAACAAGGATCTGTTTTGCAACCGTAGGAATGGAAGGCAGAGTAGAAAGGGATGTAATATCTACTGCTCTAGTCCCAAGTCCATTTGTTTCATCCCAGTAGTATATCCCGCCATCCCTAACGTTAATTAAAAGGTCTTCCCCGAAATTATCATGGGACCACAACCTTAAAATGTTAGAAACTATAGCATCGTTTGACGCAGGATCACCCCAACCAGAAACGTTGCCGACAGTTCCAGATGTTCCTCCGTTTCCTACACCGCCCCAAATTCCTGCACCCCAACCGGACGCACGAACGGTTGTGTCTAAACCAGTGTTTATTTGATACTTCCCAACGGTAGATCCGCCACCATTTCCGCTGTCGCTCCCATTTGCAGGCAAAGGAACCAAAGGATCTTGAATCTGATCCCCCTCCGCTCTAGCGGTGATATGGTAGGAATTTGCGTCTACAATTAGAGTGATCTGATACTCTTGGTTAAGAACCCCAGCGGTAATTACTCCGCCAAGAGATGCCGCTCCACTGTAAGTTACGAAATCGTTTACAACAGAACCGTGCGCTGTGTCTGTCACAACTAAAGTAGAGGACCCATTTGTAGCTGCAAACGTCACATCCCCCGCCGCAGTGGTAAGTCTCAACGGGGTGATGTCGTTATACTCTCCGCCTCTGTCTATATAATATTTAAGGTGCGTACCAACGCCTATGTATTGATCACGATCAAGGGCCACCCAAGGATGGAGCGCCCGACAAGTGCCAAGGAAATTGTCTGTCCCGCGTTTTTGCCAACCACCTATTTTCTCAGGATAACCTTTTTGAAACCGAACGTGGTCGGAATCAAACCAGCCGCCTTCGTTGGTGTACGCGGTAACTTCCCGATTGACACCAGGTTTAAATTGTAACTTTGATAGAGGCATAGATCACGATACATCCTCGTAAACGATTAAAACGCGAAGAGCACTTGCGGTAGTTGCTGTAGCAGTAAGAGCTACATTTTCTTTTAAGTATAGAGGAAACTCTTTTGTAACAACATCTAATGTTGCATTCGCGGCTACACTAACTTGGTGAAGAAACTCTACCCCACCCAACAGCATTGTCGCAGAAGATGCGGTGTCATTGGTAATATTTACGATTCTCACGCCTACGATACGATACACATGGCTTCCTGCTGTGGTCAGTAAAGTGGTGCTTCCGGTTCCCACGGTAGTAGAAACAGTGCTTTCTCCTACAACCGAGGATGCCGTTAAAATATTCGGGTTTGCCATTATAGTCTCCTAGAATAAAACACTGTATGTATAGGCTCTCGCCGCAGTTGCCACTGTGTTGAACGATAACGTACCGCTTCCATTTGTAGTCATAACTTGCCCCGCAGACCCGTCTGAAGTAGGAAAGGTTAAGGCCGATACAAACCCCTGTAGGTTGGCGTCGTAGGCCAACACATCGGACCCTATAGCAACCCCTAAGTTTGTTCGTGCAGCAGAGGCACTCCCCGCACCCGTTCCGCCGTCCGTAATCGCAAGATCCGTAATCCCCGTAATTACCCCGCCCGTAATCTTTATTGCATTAGACGCTATGTTATCTGTAATACTTGTGACTTTAGCACCACTTCCTGCGCCATCGCAGAAAACAATGTTAACACCAGCATTGGTTGCAACAGCAGGAATCACAACGTTTCCGCCACTTCCCTGTGTCACTGTAATTTGTTGATCTGTTTTGTTGTATATGAAGTAAACATGCTCATTTGTGTTAGGGGCAATAGTAAGAGTTGCGGCCCCACCTGGACTTCCTGAGATAACAATTACCTTGTGCTGTCCCTCAGAAAGAGAACCGTTTCCTGTAGTTAACGTTTTTGAGGTAGAGCTAAGAGTTATCTCAAGAACACCATTTGTCAGTCTATCAATAATGTTTAAATTATTGTTGGTTGTTGTTCCCCAAGTTCCAGACTGCTCACCATTTCTGATAAGTTCAAGACCCGTGTTTGACGCATACGTGCTTGCCATTTACTTTTCCTATGCCGCTATCTCGGTCCAAATTGTGTCAACGCTGGGAACAATCTTACCCCATATTAACAAAGATCCCACCTGTCCACTAGCCTCTAGCCCAGTTAAAGTCACGTTGGAGTTAGCAGTAACAGTTATCGCATCAGTTATTGTACTTCCCGTGGCTCCAACACCTAAAACACTAACACTCTGACTTGTTTCTTGGGTTACAGGATCTAGCGCACCCGTTGCTGCGATTCCTGCTACAGAGATAGCAACATTAGTAAGGCCCGTCGCAGAGCCAACTTGCCCAGTAGCCGAAAGTCCGGTTACGGAAACCGTGACCCCAGTACCAACAGGCGTTGTAATAGACCCAATCTGCGTTGTACCAACGGATGCACCAGCGTTAATGGTAACGCCTGTTCCTAGTCCTACTGCTACAACGCCGTGGGAGGCAGTAGCAGCAACGCCTGTTACTGTTATTGTCTGATCAGTGTTAGGAGCAGCAGAGCCAACCTGACCTGTAGCGGCAACGCCTGTCACCAATACTCTTAATATTGATCCGCTTGACCCTACTGGGACTTGAGCAATGGCTGATCCGCCTAAGATCATGTTACATCCCTTATGTTTTAACTATAAGCTTTGTAGCAGATATTGCCGTCCCTGCAAAGACACTTGGATCGTCTGCTGTTAAACCTATCGTGCCATCAGTTTGCACAAAGTGGCTCTGTCCTGCTGTAAGACTAAAAGAAGTGCTATACTGAAGCACTTCACCAGGTGATTTAGCAACATACATTTTTGTACCTGTAGCATTAAACTCAAGGCTCAAAGGTGTAGCTACTTGTGAAGACACATCAAAAGTAACACCACTGTAAGAGGCTGTACTTAAATTAAAAGCACTCGATAAATTATACATGTGAACATTATCTCCAAACCCCCCAACAAAAAGCTGTGTACCATCACTGTTAAAAGCTAACCCTGTTGGACTAGCCTCTTGAGAAGATACATCTAAATCAACACTATCAAAAGAAGCTGTATTAATAGTAAAAGCAGAAGACAGTGTGTATTGTGAAACTTTGTCATTTCCTGACCCTACAAGAAACATTTTAGTCCCATCACTATTAAAAGCAAGGTCTTGTGGGTAAGGGTCTTGAGAGCTAGTATCTACAGACAGATTGCTATCAGACCCTGTACTTAAATTAAAACCTGTTGAAAGATTATATTGAAAAACACCATCTGCACTACTTTGACTACCCACAACAAAAAGTCTTGTGCCGTCCGTATTAAAAGCAATACCCATTGGATCACGATTAGCACTAGCATTGCTTACGTTTAAGCTTACATTATTATATGATGCGGTGCTTACATCAAAGTTTGTCGAAAGATCAAACTGATAACAAGCCTTTGCAGAAGCTGCATCTCCTGTTTCTGTAGTAAACATTCTACTACCATCGGCATTGAAAGCAAGACCCCTTGGAGATAATACACTTGCTAGGTTATTTACATCTGCACTTTTATTATCATACGAGGCACTATCAAGAGCATAGTTTCTTTCTGGTACATCAGCTGTATTGCCAATGATCTTAACCGTGGCAGTGGAACCGCTGGCGTATGTGCTACCCGACGATATGCCGATGTAGTTCTCTGAGGTGAGGGTAGAGAATGCTAGACCAAAAACTACTGAAGTACCACGACCAGAGTTAGAAGAATCCGAATAAGCAATAACAGTTTTATTAGAGTTACTATCAAAAGCACTGCCGAATTGGTCGGAATTACCACTTTGAATTTGCACAGCACTAGCAAAACTAATTGATGTGCCACTTACCGTCCCTTCTAATACAGCAGCAGGGTTAGACCCAATGCCATAAGCAATTACAACTTTCCTAGCAAGAATATCAAATTGTGCGGCAAACGATTGGGGTGAAAGATTAGACACAAAAACAGTAGCACTACCAAAGCTAATTGAAGTGCTACTAACCGTTCCTACAATAGCAATACCATCTGCAAGACTGCCACCGCTCCCACCCCTGTACGCAATTACTACTTTATTATTAGAGCTATCAAATGTAGCGGCACCGGGACGTGTAGTAACACTATTAAAAACTACTGCACTACCAAAACTAATTGAAGTGCTACTAACCGTTCCTACAATAGCTGTACCATTATCAGAATTACCTCCGTCTTGATAGGCTATAACAACTTTGTTATTAGTGCTATCAAATGTAGCGGCAAGGTAGGCAACAGCAGCACTTTCAAAAACAGCAGCACTGCCAAAACTTATAGAGGTGCCACTAACCGTTCCTACTTTGGCTGTACCATAATTGCTATTACCTGCATCTCTGTAAGCTATAACAACTTTGTTATTAGTGCTATCAAAGACAGCAGCATTATAAGTAGAAACAGCACTATTAACAACCACAGAACTGCCAAAGCTAATTGATGTGCCACTTACCGTTCCTACTATGGCGCTGACAGCGGAGTCGGCTAAATAAAAAATTATTATTTTACTATTAGAGCTATCAAATACAGTAGCCATACGAGAACTATTAGCGGCATTAAAAACTACTGCACTTCCAAAGCTAATAGAAGTTCCACTTACGGTTCCTACTATAACTGTACCATAATAAGAGTTGCCTGCATCTCTGTAAGCTATAACAACTTTGTTATTAGTGCTATCAAAGGCAGCAGAATTATAAGCAGAATCACCACTTTCATATACAGTAAGACTGCCCAAACTTTGTGTAGACTCAGAAATAACACTCACAGTGCCATCAGTATTAACGATCACAGGCTTACCATTAGGAAGCGTCCCTGATGCAGCAGCCTTCAGAATACCTTCAGCGTTTGTATCTGATGGAATATATGAAAGCGTCATGCGTTAGCCCTTTACTATTAGTTTAGTTGCAGACACAGCAGTACCAGCAAAAACCGATGGATCAGCAGCGGTAGTTCCTAAATCACCGTTAGTCTGGACAAAGTAGCTCTGACCCGCAGTTAAGCTAGACTGGTTATCGTCGATGAAGCCCTTGGCGTTGATCGTGGCAGCTTGGCCCGATGCGTAGCCGTTAGAGGCAATGCCTATAAAGTTCTCTGAGGTGAGGTTTAAAATGCTGGAACCAGATAACATTAGGCGCACATAAGGAATTTGATTTGTAATAGCCCAACTAGTGAGAGTTGCTTGATCTGTGCCGCTTTGTTGAGGGCAGTTTAGGTAATACGCAGCAGTGTTACTTACGTTATCATCTATGCGTGTTTGGTTAGCATAGGTTATAGCCCCTGTATCTGTATTTACAGTGCCGATTGAAACAAGAACTTGTCTAGGGTCCATGTCTTCAAATTTAGCTATAGTAGTAAATGTTGTAGGATCAGTTACAATATTATTGCTAACACTAAACCCTTGAGGATTATTGCTTGTACCTGATATGTTTTGAGGTAAGTAGGTTGGACTTGAACTACTAGTGCCGCCGCCAGTGTAAGTAGTTCCTACATACTTAACCATTATACTAACTATTTTTTTGTCGTGTGGCGAGCCTCCACCTTTAGCAAAAATTAAAAACCTTTCACCATCAATGTATTGTATTCTTTGAAAGCCGCCACTGTTTCTGTAGCCATTTCCATCTGTTCGTATGTTTGGTGTCACGACTTGTTCTGAACCAACAGAAACAGCCATTGCATCACCAGAACCAGAAAAAGTTAATGGATACATTACCCACTTTTCACTTGCGTTTACAACAGTCATAAATCCTTTAGTGGGGTCTGTTGGGTTTATAGCCACTTGACCTGCGCTTTCAAGATTTGAACTTATTAAAACAACACCATGAAGGCCACCATTGTCACTTCTTGTAAGAGTGGTTCCACTTACTCTTATTATTTGAGAGTATGTGTATCCATCACTAGGTTTTCTATAAGTGAATAGATAACTTCCTGTTGTACCTATGGCTACGGGTGGCGTGGCGCTTGCATCCGTAGTATCCCCCCCAACAGGGTTTGTTCTTGAGAAGACAAGTTCAGTTCCATAAGAAAAACTTTCACTACCCGCAGAACCAGACAGTGTGCAAACTCGTGCTGTACCATAATTGGAAACATTACCGTAAAACATAATTATTTTATTTGTAGTTACAACATCCCAAACAGCATAAGGATTGTTAGCATTACCACCCGTATAAACATTACTAATAGAACTAAAAGTAAGTGAAGACCCACTACGAGTTATAATAAGTAACCTAACATACTTAGTACCCACATCGTCTGTCCAAGTCATAGCCCATCTATTACTATTAAATGGATCAGCAGAAACGTGAGTATACTGACTTGCCTGACCACTCGTAGCTGTAGTGCTTCCATAGCTGTAGTTAGGAGAAACCGTATTAGTTCCGACCACCGAAACAGTCCCATCAGTATTAACCACAACCGTATCACCAGAAGCTAACGCACCACTGGCAACGGCCTGTACTTTTCGGGCTGTATTTTCACGATTGCCAATGATACGCATGTTAGCTTATTCCTCGTCTTCAAGAGTCGGATCAACCCAATCAGGGTTCGCTGACCATGTGCCGCTATCAAACTTGTACTTGTTGCCTGTCCAATCACTAGGGGCATTGGTTACGTTCTCTGTAATTGTAACAGTGCCTGAATTTAAATCGCCTATAGAAAATTCAATTGGGTCGCCCACATGTATCATGTCAGAGTTGCTAACTATTGTTACATCATCAGCCAAAAGATACTTACTTAGCTTTGATGAGGTTTCGACTATTGTTTTCATTTCGTTATCCTTTCACGATTATTTCTGTGGCTGAGATTGCAGTACCTGCTATTACTGACGGGTCAGCCGCCGTAGTGCCAATCGTCCCATTTGTTTGTACGAAGTATTGTTGACCTATTGTAAGGCTCGACTGCCCATTATTAATTGCACTACCAACTTCAATAGTTGCGGTCTGCGTGTTGGCGTAAGCTGCATTAGAAAAACCTATAAAGTTCTCTGAGGTGAGATTAGTTGTAACAAACCCTGTTTTAGATACAACTGCTGCACCAGGAGCAGTATAACTTCCATTGCCTTGATCTTCAAAAGCCGTAACTACTCTTTGTTCATTAGAGTCATAAGCACTTGAAACATTTTCAATACTAAAATCATGTAATGCAATAACACTTCCGAAACTAATAGAAGTACCACTTACAGTTCCTGCAACTACTTTACCGTAACCATTACTAGATACCCTGTAGCTTATAACCACTTTTTTAGCATTAGTATCATATACTAAACAGTTATTGCTTACGTTGGTCCCACTTTGAAAAACAACAACGGTGCCGAAGGAAATAGATGTACCGCTTACAGTTCCAACGTGAGCAATGCCACGAGAATTAGGGTAATCGCTAAGATGGCCTACTATAACTACTTTTTGTGCATCAGGATCGTAGACTGCTGCTATTTCAGACACATTACCGCTATTAAACACAGCAGAAGAACCAAAACTAATAGAAGTGCCGCTTACTGTTCCTACTATTGCGGTGCCACAGTTTGAATTACCTAAGTCTTGATAAGCAATAACTATTTTCCCTGTATTGGCATCGTAAACAGGTGAGGAATGCCGAGTAGAAGCACTTTCAAAAACAACAGCAGTGCCATAACTAATAGATGTTCCAGAAACTGTCGCAACAACAACTTTTCCGTAGTTAGAGTTATCATCGTCAGTAAAGGCTATAACAACTTTTTGCGCACTGGAGTCATAAGCCATACCAATATAACTGGTATTACCAAATTCAAATCTAGCCAAGCTACCAAAGCTAATAGAGTTGTTAGAATTATCAACAGTTGTTACTACTGCATATCCCCTATCACTTTCGCTTCCATTCCGCCAAGCTACAATTACTTTCTGTGCATTGCTGTCGTAGACAGCAGAAACATAAGAAACTACGACAGGGTTGAAACCAGACAACAAAGTAACAACACTACCAAAGCTAATAGAAGTTCCACTAACTTCACCTACAACAAGTTTACCTCTACCGCTATCACCATCATCTCTATAAGCTATAACAATTCTTTGAGCATTAGTGTCATAAGCTGCGGCAGTAGAACCTGTGTGACTTGTAGTAAACAAAGCTGCACTACCTACAGAATCAGAAATAGTTGTTTCAGCAACAACACTAACAGTACCATCAGTATTAACTATAACGGTGCTTCCATTAGCCAATGTACCAGAGGCAACAGCCGTGATCTCTGCGTTATCGGCATCAGGATTATTGCCTATGATCCTCATTACGCATCATCTATTTCTTCATAGCTACATACTGCCGATAAATCACCCGCAGCCGAAGCTTGAATTTTAAGAATATCACCTTCGACCAAATACAAACCCATGTTCTTATCAATTGGAATGAGAGTAGCGTCTGCTGGTACTGATATAGTTTTTGCTATGTAATAATCAGCCCCAGATCGTGTGATCCAGACGGATATGTCCGCTGCGTTTACTCCGTCTATGTTAGCTATCACAAGACTGTTGATCTTTAAAACTTTGTTAGTCGCGGCAGCAAGAAGACTAACGGCGGAAGCCGCTACATCAGCATCTACAGCGGTATTCGCGTAAATGCTGCTTACAGCTACAATATTTGGGTTTGCCATTTATTTTCTCCTGTCAGCCAAAAACCATTGCCATAGCGATAGCTTTACCTGTTGATATACCAGCCGTGCCAAATGTTAACTTACCTGAACCATTAGAAGCCAGCAAAGCCTGACCTGTGGAGCCTACCGCATCTGGTAGCTCTAAACTATAAGTCGCATTAGATGAGTGCGGTGGACCCGCAAGCGTTACCCCATGAGAATTGGACTCACAGTTAAAGATCACTCGACCAGAGTTGGTATTACCGCGCAACACAACTTTACCCGTGCCATTTGGAGCTAGATCCAAGTCACGATTAGACACAGTGGTAAGATCAAACTGGTTTGTGTCCAGATCGCCGCCTAGCTGCGGAGTAGTGTCGTTCACAATATCCTGAATGTCCGTAGCTATTGCCGTAATAAACACAACAGCACTGCCAGATAAGTTCAATGCGCTATCGCTGTTACTGCTTTCAATAACAGATCGACTAAGCGTTGTACCCGAACTGGTGTATGTACCCGTACCAATTTCAAAAGCTGAAGAACCGTCTTCTATGCAATATCGCACAGAATTTCCATTGGATACACCAGCATCTGCAAACGTTTGAAATCCACTGGTCGCACTGCCAAGAGTTATGGTCCCAGTACCCGTGGTACTGGTTGTCATCTTAGCTCTGTTGACCAACACTACCATGTTAACTCTCCGTTCTTACGCAATTCTAATTAAAGCGTTACTTGCATCTGGGCTTGGCATCACGATCTTAAAGTCCCCTGAAGTTGACGATTTGTCCGAACCAAAGTCTAAAACCAAAACACAATTTGCAGTGTTAGAACCCGCACCAGCCGAGCTATTATAAATCAACGCACCACGAGCGGTTATCGTCGCAGAGGTAAATGTCTTGTCTGCAAAATCTGTAAACGCTGTTGTCCCAGAACTGTCTGGCATACTGCTAGAAGCCGTCAAGGTATTTGTGCTTGTACTACCAGAAGGTCCACCAGAAGTATATGTACCAGATGTTGACACCTCATTGTTACCGCCGCCAAAGGGCGCTGTTGTCGTTGCAGCGGTAAAAGTAGCACTGTTAGTATACAAAGCTATTTGAAAAGCATCGCCGCCAGAAGTTGTGAAATTGTGTGTTGCGGACAACAGTTCTTTTTTGAACGAAGTACACATAAAGTTTCCGTTAAAGGCCATATCAGAGTCTCCTTATGAGTTCAGCCAGTTCAGGATGTCCTGCATCCATTAGTGCGTTGTAAACCGTAGTGCGGTCACTTTTTATAGCTTGCCGCATATAATAAGCTACTACTTTCTCCATATGCCTTTCAAAAGCACGAGCTTGATCCCTGATTCCTGGCAACGCTGTGTCCGAAACAGAAATTATCTTTCCCACGCAATCTTCTGCAAGTTCTTCTGGATTAAAACCCCGTCTGTCCGTGGTTTCCACTGAGACTACGTTTTCATAACGAGGTATGTCTAAAGTAAACGCCGTGCTCATGTTTTCTCCCTAATAACCTTTCCGGTGCGATACTCGTCCGTTGTTTCTTTTGCTTCTCCAAGCATCTTAACACCAATAAGGGCTTCCTGAAAGCGGCTATTATACATAGCCATAACGTCCTGCTCACCCTTCATGTATATGTACGCCTCAATCAAGGCTCCATACAACAACGCCATTTCAGCATTTATGCTCAACCATGTTGTTTCAGAATCTGTCCCCGCAGTAATACTGTTCGGCCTGTAAAAATAGTGAAGCTCCGCAGTGTATGTTATTGCAGGGGCAGGACCCAGCAAAAAGTTAGTCACATCAAACTGGCAATAGTACCTCGGCGTACCCGTAGTGGAATCATTTGGAGTATACATCTGGACAAAACTGGGGTCTTTAAACTCTAAGAACTCTCTGTTTCCATCCGCCGGATATATTGCTAAAGAGAAAGGAGCCAAGAAATCACTTGGACACCGTAAAAACCGAGTGCCCCCAGTAGACGCCGTAGCGTTTTTTCGAAACAAACTAAGCTGTACTTTTTTAAGAATACGCTCTTCCGCTTGGCGGATAAACAAAGGAAGGTTGTTCACGAAAGACGTTTCATCGTTTTCCGTATAATCTTGAACCGCTTGCTTTAGCTGCGCATATGTAAAACTCATGTTGTCACCACCGTTACTGTGCCGATTTCCCCAAGAGCAGTTAGATTATTTCTAGGAGTAATACCTGGGATGTCTTGAAACCCAACAGGATTGTACCCGTGTTGAATGGCCCTCTGTTCTGGTAACTCTGTCTCTGGTCTAGGACCGCGTAAAGCTTGTGGATCTGGATACGCTTTCGGCGGAAACAACTGAGGATGTTTGGGTTCAAACTCATCAGGACCCACCTTCGCACCCGTCCACTCTGTCTTCATTTCACGCAAACGGTAACGGCGACCTGACCGATCCGAAATTCCCCAAGCATGTTTACCATTAGCGTATGCCATTTACACCCTCAGATAACCCGAACTAGGTTGCAGCTTCAATGGAACCCGCGCTTCATCTTCCTCGGCGGCACGTTGAAACTCCTCTTCGTAAACCGTCTTTAACAGTTGAATGCGCTCCGGTGCCCGTTTCATCGCCAAGTAATAGGCTAATCCCGCCACCATACAAGGATAAAACCGGAAAGGCATCTCGGTTGTGTTCACGAGAGCATCCGCATCTTCTATCCTACGCACGTAATAGTAAATCAACTGATCCGTGGAGTTTTCTGGAACCGCCCACAAATTAATGACGGGAGTAATCTGACGATCAAAATAAAACTGACTCGGACGACCTTGCGTGGTTTTGTTTGGGAGTGTGGCATACTCACCTCGGCTAATGCGCTCAACCTCGTAGTCTGTGCCATCACGACGAAGTGTTACCTCCAACATGTCCACAACATCCAACGTCAACGTCTCTTGAGCCTGACCCGCTGTAAGCGTAATTGTGCCTTGCCTAACCGTCCAAAGGTTTAAACCACGATTGGCCCAATCTGCAAACATCAAGTTCAAAGACCGACGCGCTGTCTTGGCGTCATAACCCGTGCGAACCTCAAGGCCGCAGCGTTCATATGCCTCCTCAACAATCTCACCTACGTCTAAATTAAAGTCTCTTGATCCTGACGTTGTCATAGTATCAACTCATATGTGGTTTCTGGTTTGTCTTGACGGTAACAGCGCCACCTTTTTTGTAGCCCATCTTAGCGGCAACTTCTGGAGCCTTTGCCTTTAACGCTCTCAAGCCCTTCCCCTTGGGTCCTTCAGGTATCTGTTTCTTGGTTTCCATCAGTATCGTCCTCGTTATAAAGATTATCAAACACTCTGTTCACATCCAGTGTATAGTCTAAATCACTTTTTGAATAGTGTGTATGTTGTGAAGGTCTGAAATCTGGAGCACCCTCACCTAACGCAAACCAAGCAGGATGCGTTACACGCACTCGATTGTTTGGCAGAGCAACAATGTTGCCTGTCCACTCTCCTGCATCTAACAACTGCAAAACATGACTCTGCTTATGCTGCGCAGGATCATCCGCTATTTCGGAATCCGTATAGTCCACCGTGAACAAATACCGTGAAGGAAAAAACTGGCCGTCAATTTTTGCCATCCACGGGCACGGGGTAGCTCTGTCTAAAACGTACACTGCATGGTGATGCGAGGCACAATCCCAAGGCTGCGCATCATGTGTTGCCATAGGTATAGGCCATTCCGCTAACGGAATGTCTGCAACCAAAGCAGTAAGAGGCATACGTGCCCACATTGCTCCACCGTGAACAGTATCTTCGTCCTCGTCTTCTGCCTCACAACCCGTAAAGATTACTTGAAAACTTAACGATCTGTTTGGCATACTTGTTACAGCGATGACCATGGCATGTAAAAATTCGCCGTGGTATTTCTCATGGTTATGAGTGTACTCACGACGAACCCATGCCTTAAAGTAAGGAATATTGCTCTGTAAGTATGGCATTTATATTAAAAAATCCTTACTGGTTTCATGCCCTGAGACATTAGACCGCCAGCCTTCATGCCTTTGACCTTACCACCAGCCTTCATGCCTTTGACCTTGCCGCCAGCCTTCATGCCTTTGACCTTGCCGCCAGCCTTCATACCTTTGACCTTGCCGCCAGCCTTCATACCTTTGACCTTGCCACCAGCCTTCATGCCTTTGACTTTACCACCAGCCTTGTAACCCTTTTTCTTTTTCTTCGCCATTTTATCTCTCCTTTAAAAGATCCTGACTAACCCGCCGTTTGCTTTCCAACTTATACGTTTAGAAGACTTTTTCTTTTTAGCCGCAGAGGTACATTCAGCCATAGTAGGGCGACACGCAGGATAACCTTTACGCTTCTCACCCTTCTGGCGTCCACAGGGCTTGCCTGTCTTACAATCTACCCACCCCTTACCATCGTTTTGAGAAAACCATGTGCGTAAAGAATTTTTCTTTTTCTTCGCCATTAAAAGATCCTTGTAGCCTTCCGTCTCGATTCTGCTACCTGTCCACAACCAGAGGCAATAAACCCTCCGTTTTTATATCCCGAAGAGGGAGGACGTTTAGGGTTATCAATAGAAGAAACTATTCCACCTTCAGCCTTGTTAGTAGAGTTTCCCCAGTTTTTTGCGCCCACCTTTCGGCATTTTGACAGTGCCCCCGAAGCGTAAGCGGAGGGCCACACTTTGTAACGGCTTTTTACTTTGTGATAACAAGCGTCTTTTTTGCTTTTCTTTTTTGCCATTACTCAGCCCCTTTGACGGAGGCTTGGATATTTGTTGCCGCATTTGCCCCCTCGATATTGCCATATGTCCTCTCCATCTCTGCCTTCATATAACTGATCTGAGAAGCCATGACTTCAGTTCTTTTATCAACCGCTATCAAAGTTTTTGTTGTCCAATTCGCCCAACTATACCCAACGCCTCCAACGCCCAAGACAAAAGCTGTTACTAAAGCTACCATGATTTGCTTATTCACTTTACTCACCACATCTTACAAGACCAATACCTGGCTTTTAACTTATCCAAGGTCCCCTTATCGCAACCGTGACGAGCACGAAAAGATTTACGACGTTTGGGGTTTGACTTTTTAATGGTCATATTAGCATCCCCAAATCTAACTATCTTTTCTTTACCCTTGTCACACGCTTTCACAACAAACTTTTTTCCGCCAGACTTTTGACGTTTCGGCTTATTGCATTTCATTTTATCTTTATCGATCTTAGCCATCTTACCCTCAGAAAAAACGGCGGCTATTACACCGCCGTTGTTTTAACCAAAGAATCCAGTGATTGAATCAACATTGGTAAGCGTCACATGACACTCATCATTAAAGATCATACCGTGGTCTGGAATGGTAATCTGGTTATCATCGCTTTGATGAAAGACCATAGATAATTGCGTTGCTCCACTACTACCGTTTTTAAACACAACAGCGGGAGAACCACTAGCCGCAGTTTTTACATAAAATGATTTTAGTCTGGTTCGACCACCCTGTAGTGTACCTGAAGCAGTAGCTGTCTTTGCAAAAATAGAAGCAGCCATCTAACATCTCCTATTAAGGTTGAACAGCAGTATTAAAAGCCTGAGCATACATTACTGTTATAACAACTGATCCCGCATTAGTGCCTGCGCTTGAAGTAGCTGTTAGTTTTAAGTCTGACGTTCCAGTGTTCTTCCATGTAAGTGTGCCGCCACCAGAAGCACCTAACGCTTTAATACCTACAGTAGTTCCAGAAGCAACAGCATTAACAAGAGTTGCTGCACCGCCTACAGTATCACCGACACTAATATTTGTTGTAGTGTTAGCAGCTACTTCTAAATCAACGATTATGTTTACGATTTTTGAGTTAGCCGGAATTACTACATTTGTGGCTTCTGCTGCAACAGCACCGCCAGAAATGTCCATTACATGTTGTTGTGACATTACAACATAGCCAACGTTTGCTATGTCTGATCCAACGGTAGTGCCCGTTGTGTTTCTAATATTACCTGCCCGAATAGGACCAGAAAAAGTTGTCGTACCCATGTTGATCTCCTGTCTTGGGTTAGTCAGTCGCCCTATGCGACTGTCAGGGATGATTTAAGTGTACAAAACTTTTTACCAAAAAGAAAGGGGCAACCGAAGTTGCCCCAGTTTATAGGGAGGAATGTCCCGTGAGCAGTAAAACGGGATATTACCTCTATAACACAGTTTACGCTCCAGGTGAACCAAATACACAGCGTGGGTCGGAAAAACCAAAGCTGTAACGTTCACGAGCCTTAAAGCGCATGTTGCCTGTGTCGAAGTCTGCTTCCATGCCAGTAGACATTGGAGTGCGCTCAAAATGGATCATTCCACGAGGAGCATCTGTCATGATGAAAAACGCATCAGGATCTGTCAAGAAGTCGTTGACAGCATAACCGTCAGGTAACATCCCCATTGATCTTAGTGCGTTTGTATCATTGTCTGCTGTACCAACACGGAGGTTGGATACCATCAGACGTTCCGCAACAAATTGCAACTGACGTGGAATAATTAGTTTTAAACCACGTAGTGCAACTTTAAGTCCACGCTCATCAACAAAACCTGCAATGTTAATCAAAGCATCTTCAAGAGATGTTTCGTTCAAGTCAGCAGCAGTTGCTGGTTCGTTGGCAAACGTTCCACCACTTGTAAGTGGGTGATCCGTCGCACAAAGCGCAACACCATCACCACCAGCCGTTGCGCCAGCAGTAAATGCGTTGTTAAGAACTGCAGCAGCCTTAACTTGCTTTGTGTGAGCCATTGAACGAGCCAACGCACGAGTATAACGTGAGCCAAGACGATCATAAAGGTTATCTTCGATAGCCTCTTCTGTAATCGAGAATGCCAACGCAATAGTCTCATGGTTGTAACGAGCAGTGTATGCTTCGTTAGCGTCGTCAAAGTTGATGGAGGAACCTTCCGATTTGGTCGGTGCCGCACCAAAACCACTCAACATAACCTCTTCCTCGAATGCTCGATCAGAAGATTCTGTTGTGAAGATCTCTGCATGTTGGTTTTCGTACTTGTTGTACTCCATACCAAACAAGGCGTTGAGACCTGGTTCCAACTCTTTCGCTAGTTGTGCGCGAGATATAGCCATAAGTCAGTCTCCTTATACGCCAGTCGTTGAAACAGTACCGCCTGCAATCGCGCCATTGGCGGAATTGAAGGAGTTGTTTAAACGAACAATTACAGGGATACCCGCCGCAGTATAATCTGAATTATCAGGGTCATCTTGATAACCCATGATTCTCAGATTTAAGTTTGCAGTGGTTGCGATTGTGCTAACACCCAATTTTGCGGAAGAAATACCAGTCGTAGAAGATCCGGCAGCACCATCTGCAAAATTTGCGTTTGCGAACACATGCCCTCTAGCAGTTGCTTCACTTGTTAATGAAGCATCTGAACAGATGACGAATGTTTGCATTGGGTTGTCATACACGAAGGCTTTGACGGGATGGTTAGTATCCGCGCCAGAACCAGGCCAGTTGTTGGAAAATATTGTTTCACCAGTGGTGGACGAAACGTATTCACAACCCCAGAAAACACCTACAAGACCTACAGTGCCACCTGCCGCCGCTCCAACTTTATCAATGAATCCAGTTGATAGCGGAATAACAGGTGAGCCTTGAAAGATCGTGTTTGAGTTTCCGGCTGCTATACGATATTCTGTCGCACCCGTGGTGTTAGCAGCCTGACCGACCACTCCAATCGGACGCAGTCCGAAGGCACCATTTGAGTTTGCCATAATAGCAATCCTTTATATTAATCGGAGTCGCGTTCGCGGCCTCCGAAAGTTACACGACTTTGCCGACTATTAGAAATCGGCATTGAAGGATGTTGTTCCTTCATCAAGTCCTGATCCACAGCAGTCATTTGTTGGCGGGTTCGGCCCCCGTAATACTCGTTTCTTTCATGCGCTGTCTCTTCAGGTATGCGACACAACATCAGTCCGCCTTGTCCAATCACTCCCTGATATTTGCCGTCGTCAACGACAGGAGCCTCATAGTTTGGATACTCGTCTGCACGAACAGGTTCCCATCCTTCACGTAGCTTGGAATGGACATTCATTTTGTCCTCCTCACCACGCATAGCAACTCTAATCCAACGATGCACAAACCCTTCTGGGGCTTCTGGTGCTTCAAGGTGACTGGGCGGTGCCCATGGTTTTCTGCGCGTTTCTGAATCGCGTGTTGCGCTCTTGCGCGGTTTTCTGTCAGTCATGTTCTCAGTCCTTCACGTATTTGGCGTATTCTTCAAGAGGTACGCCCAACTTTTTCGCAATAGCGACCTGTGAGTGCGATAGCTTGACCGACCTGCGCCCTGTATGGTGTGGTTTGCGGGATGCGGAGTTACCAGCAGAAGCGACCTGACTTCCTCCACCCGATTTCTTAGGCGCTTCGAACTTGTGAGGAAACTCACTACGAATACGACTATCTATCTCAGTATAGTACTCATCGCTCTGTGGGTCAAACCCCTCTTCCTCGATGAGTTGTTGGTTTATGGCAAACGCCGCCATTGTCATAACGCGGTTATCCCCAAACCATTTATTTTTTTCCGCCCAAACCTGCGCCTTTGGATCAGGTTTAAGCGGAACCTGTTGTTCTTGAACAGCTTTTGGTTGTGCTTGCGGTTGTTGAACAGGCATCTTAGCCTGCTGATCTGCTTTCACTTTCGCAGACTGATAACGTTGCCGCTCAACCGCAATCTTAGAAATTAACTCTTGAGCCTCTATCATCTTGTCCGTATCACCAGACTCGTGAGCTTCTTTGTACATCTGTTTTGCAGATAATGTTTGGGACTCAAGCCTGTTGCCATACTCATTCAGATAACCAGAATCCAAAGATTTAACACGAGTCTTTAGTTTCTTGTTCTCCTCAATAAGTTGCTGAGACAAACGAACCGCTTCAGCTTTATCCCGCTCTTCTTGACGATACTTCTCCGTCAGTTTTTTTATGCGGCTTTGTACGCCTTTACTGTACGAATCCAGTTCTTCGTCACCAGACGATTTGTCCGGTTCTTCTTTTTCAGGTTCTTCTACCTCAACCTTTTCTTCAACCTCTGCTTCTGTCTCAATCACAATCTCTTGTTCTTCGACATTTGTTTCTTGTTCAGCCATGACCTACCTCTCAAACATGCTTAACATCATCAGGTTCAAGAATGGTGGCAATAACTTCGTCATCGTTAATAATACGAACCTCACCTCCATCAATCTTAAACCGTGAGCCAGAATATCGACCAATACAAACCCACTGGCCTTTCTCACACCAAGGCTTACAGTCCGGCCCAAACTTGTTTGGATCCTTATAAGCCAACGGTCCTAGCGTCATCACGTATGCCACTACGGTAGCTACGTTTTCACGCTCTCGGACTTCATCAGGAATATACAAGCCACTCGCCGTCTTAGCTTTGCCCTGATACGGCATAACTAAAATCCGCCAACCAGTCGGTTGCGGAAGACGTTCAAGTAACGGTTTGTCTAAGAGGGACGGGTCTAACACCCGTTCTTTAGCGTCAACATATGCGCTTTCCAAAGCGGAAGAGTCTGCATGAGGCTCCTCGCGGTCTTTGTTCATTTTCTGCGCAACGTGTTCAGGAAGATATAAAGTCTTCGACATCGTCTACGTTTTTCTCCAGCAGGGCCTTGATTTCTTCACGAGCGAAAGAGAGACCCCGTATCTCTCCCACCGACATTTTGTACTGCTCCCAATCCTTTACCGAACCGTGAGCAAGAGCCGTCGAAATATCTTTCTCCCGCTCCTGTAACTTCTTATACAAATATTTTGCCAGATCAACAACATCCATTATAGATTATCCTCATGAAATATTTAACCAAGCATATATTTTATTAGTTTCCTTAATACGGTGAGCTAACCCCGTGTACCAACCATTGATCTTGCGGGTTAACCGTTTGATCGCATCATCGTTTACACCTTCGTCACAAATTTTCCAAAGCTTGTTTTCATCAAAAAACCAAATAGCGGTATCCATGGCATAATCTTCCTCCAACAAAGAAGGGTCTGTTAAAACTTCTGGGACGTTCATATGATCTGCAAACGACTTAACGTTATTATAGCCTGTCAATTGCAAAAATCCGCGACCTATGTACAAACCCGCTTTTTCCTTTGTGTCGTTACCCATCCTGTCATAATACACGTTTTCCGCTAACGCTTTGGGGTTTCTTGCATATGGTTTGGCGCTGTCCTCTGTGGGAAAACGGTTAGGCCAAACTTTCATCATGGCGTCTACACTATAATTAAGATTTTCTTTAGTGTACCTAAACGTCCCCGATTCATGCACAACTTGACCCAACAAATGCGCGCCACGTTCGGGCGACAGATCGTAAAAGGCCACAATTCCTCGTGCCGTATTCGGCCCAAACGCACCATCTGGACTGCACCCACACTTTTCCTGAAGTATCTTTAATGCCTTGCTCATTACTTCTTACCCTTCAAAACTTTCTTCAGTTTTTTAGCTTGATTAGCATGAGATTTAGAAGCTTTGTTTAAGCCCCTAATAACTTTTCTTACCGTAGCTTTTTTCTTTTGATCCATAACTACCTCTTAAAGAACTTTTGTATTCCACGCACACCAAAGCTTGCGCTTATGGCAAGACCTAAACTGTAAAAATACCAGTCCGGCGCTTTAGAGAGTTGTTCAAACCCACGATCTACCCAGCCTTCAGCGCCTGGAATCCAACATAAGATTAATGGGATTGATAAAATAATAACAAACCATTCGTCCTTCCACGACGATTTAGCGCCTTCCGCCATAATGCGCTCCCAATCGGCAACGCTTGTTTCTTTCGACATTAAGATCTGGGCTTTTGCTTTTGCCTCAGTAAGTTTTAACTCCGCTTCCGCAGAGTGTTTGTCCGCTTTCCCCTGCAACCACGATCCCGCAAGATTCGCTATTGGACCAATTAATGCTTGTATCATTTCTCAGAACCTAACCATACTGCAAAAGCTCCTGTCATGGAGCCAGAACATATTGATATCATTGCACTTTGTTGCGTTGACAGATCGTCAAGGCTCATTCCCCATTCCAAAACCCGTATATACATAATAGTCATCACCAACATCATCAGACGCGGCATAAGACGATACTCCAATATCGTCTTAAAAGTTATAGACATTAGAACCCTCCTTTAAGACCATCTAATATTTCAGACAAACTAGGCCGTTTGTCCTTCTTTTCATAACGGCAATCAAACACCTTCGGACACTCCGAAAAACTAAGGGTAGGGTAGTGATATCCCAACCCGCCGAAACCCGCAGTAAAACGATACACGCATACCTTTTGATCATTTACGTCCGTAAACCTCTTCCACAAGTGACACTTAACGTGAGTGGGATTGGCTACCCCCGCAAGTGTTACAGCCAGTATTAACGCATTTATCACTGTGTAGCCAACATTATTAAATATATGCCGCCACCTAGCAGACACAAGATACCCAAACTTAAACCACCTATAGCCATGTTATTCTGTATTTGACGCTTTGCTTCCATCGCACGATACACAGTTTCTTCTCTTTCTCTACGGATTTGCCTACGCATCCCCAACATTTCGTCGTAAGTGCCCAAACCAAACCTATAATCCAACATAAACTTAATTTCTTTCTCTTTTTCAAGTAAAGTTTTTTTACGGATAATAATATCCAAAGCTTCTTTTTCTATGTTTTCAACGCCATGAGTTCGCTTATCTAACCAAGTAGGGTTTTTGCGTTGAGATTCAGCGCGAGTAATATCCGCAACTGCGCCATACCATTGACCCAACTGTTGGCTGATGTCGTGCATTTCACGGCCTGCGCCGACCAACATCTTTACGCCTTTGAATGCCGCGTTAGCTGTTGCGAATGCTGTAACAGGATCGATCATGCCAGTAGAACTCCTTTAACCACGCAGAGAAGGAACTGACTCTGTAAATAAAGTTACCCTCGCATCATCTTCTGTCGCTGCACCTCAATACGATCTTGATTGGTGTCGTCCCGTTGGGCCGCAATGTCTTCTATGCTTTCAATACGAGCCGAGTCCGTCGCAGCACGTTGCTGCATCTTGTTCATCTCTAATTGGATCTGAGCCGCGTCATCAATCGACTTACGCTGCAAGTCCTGCTGCTTTACTCCAAGCTCCTGCATACGAATCTGAACTAAAGGATCGCTCATCGGATCCTGCCCTTGAGGTGTGATCTTCGGCATCAATTCGGTCATCAACTGCAATTCCTGTAAGGCTACCATCTTCTCGATCTCCTCTGGGTTCTGCATCTGAGCTTGGACCTCCGCGATCTGCTGCTGCGCTGCCGCTGGATCAATCGCTCCAGACTGAGCCATCAATTCCACTTGAGATATCAAACCCCGAACCTGCGTCATCACCATCTCACGAGCCTTCTTAGAACAATGCTCTTGAACGTGACCCATCAAAATACCCATGACTTGTGGAGAGGTCAGAGCAATAGGAGCTTTCATAAACATAACATGTAACTCAATATGCGCGTCGTGATCCTGACCATCAAACGCCATCAACAACTCACCAGTTAACGCACGAGCGTTCTCAATAAGCGGATCCAACGGTTGCGGCTGTGGCGGCGGGGGCAATATCTCGTCAATGTTCTGCACCTCTAACGCCTGATACATACGACGGAACGCTGCGTGTAAATTGTGTACCTGCGGATTAGACTGCGCCAACTGTAGCTGCGTCTGAGCAAGCGTAACCCGCTGCGCCATAGAAAAGATGTTCGGGTCACTCACTGGAATCACATCGACCCGACCATCAAAATCTGCCGACATAATGGTGCGATCCCCACCCGCTACATCATACGGATACTCTTGTGGAAGATTGTCCCGAAAGATACGCGCTAGAATACGAAACTCTTTTTTCTGAGCGTAGTGTAAACGTTTGTGAATGGCCGACATGACTTTCATGCCGCGCTCTAACAAAGCAACAGTGGTCCCCACAGGGGCCTCTTGGTTCATGTTTGAGGTTTGCTGGTCTGCTAGTGAAACAAACCGCCTTCCGTTATCCACAAGAGATCCTAGAAGTTGGGTAAGCGTCCCAGAAGGCTCCTTGTAAGGCAGTGGTATAATCGAGTCCCGAATGTTGCCACCAGGAGCATCAATGTCCCGCCATTCTCCAGGTTGTAACGGTTCGTCATCGTTACGAACCCGCACCCCTCTAGCCTTAAATCCTGCCGGAAGATTGGCAAGAGTTCCTGCATCAATTAACTGCCGGAGAATACTCGTAGCAGCGCGACCCAAGCCACCGATCATATGGATTAACCCAAAGCCGTAAAACCCCAAACCAGGCATAAACTTGTAATGCACAAAGTATTGTTGCTTTCGAGCCAGATCAGCACCTTCCTCAAAATTACGACGAATAGACAAAACTTTCCCAGAACCCTCGTCTATCGTCACAATATACGGTAGTGCGATGCCCGTAGGCTCACCACTTGGAGACATGTCCTCAAAACCCTCAAGGTCCAAATCAACGTGCATCTCAAGAATAGTGTACACATCATCAGTGTACGTCCGAGAGGTGCCTTGAATCTCGTCCACCTTCTGACGAACCTCGTCTTCACCCTCGGCGTACTTGCTTAGTTCTACATCCATGTAAAACCCTGCAATCTGCATCTTGCGCACTTCATTGGCATCTATTCGCAATACATGCGTAACCCGTGCCGCCGTCTGTAAATCAGACGCCGCATACGAAACAACCAAATCCTGCGCCGGAACAAACTTCGCTACCGCACGTTGCTTGGCTTCGTCAAAATATATCTTCTTAAAACACGACCCCGATAACGGTAAATAAAACAAAAGCTGATCCATATCAGGATCAAACTCCTCCATTACCTCAGTGATCTGGTAATTCATAAAGTCCTTAACTCTCGATGCCTGCTCCTCACGACCCGCATCCTGCAAACCAAGAACCTGCGTTTGAACCGGACCCCCCGCAGGTAACATTTCTTTGTACGCTTGTGCCTGAAACTGCGTGACACTCTCCGAAATTAATGGGTGCGTGACCCCAGAAGATCCTTCAAACGGCTGACTGCGCTCTTCGTACTTAACACCAAGTTGATCCAAACCCTTTGTATAAGTCTCTTCCCACTCTGAACGAGACTCCATATCCTCTTCGTAAGAAGCCCTAAGATCCGACGAAATCTCCCCAAGATACCCTTCATTTAAAAACTCCGCTAAATTATCATCATGGGCAGGCTGTGAAATAGAAGCCTCCTCCATCGCAATCCGTTCCTCTAAACTCTGTACAATCGCACCGCCTTGACCATCATCCAAAACTTCCGCACCACCCGAAAAATCCACAGGTTGTATAACAGATACATCAACCGACGCCTCCGTTGGCATCATGTCTTCAGAACGAATCCCAGAATCTACAAGTGGTGGCAGTGCCATCAGTAATACTCCCGTTTACGACGATATGTGTCGTGTTCTTCGTTTTCGCCCTGCAAAGAAACAAAGCCCCCCTGCCGAAAACGCATCAGTGCTAACGTCATGCTATCACAAAAGTCGTCATGATCGCCATTAGGAAATGAAACTACTTCCTCGATTACCTCGTCAGCAAATTTCTTGTCCGTTGGTGCCCATACTACACCAGCTTCAAATAAAGGCGCAACCATGTGCATTCTAGTTATCTTATCCCTGCCTTTACCTGGCGAAAAGCCAAGTGCCGGAATACCACGTAGCCGCAACTCGTCAATGAGCGGTGTACCCGTCGCTTTCGCTTCGACCACAACCATGTCTGGCTCCCAGTATTCGTGTTCTTCATAAGCTACCTCTTTTAATTCAGGAAAATTCCACCGTCCCCGCCGCGCATCCATCAAAACTAAGTGGTCAGACCCACCCTCCTCCGACTCAAACACCCCCCACGTCGTAATCGCGCTATAATCCGCCGATTCCTTCTTGGAAAACGCCGTGTCATACGACTGAATAATGTACTTTACAGGAGGTATCTCCTCTTTTTCCCATTTCCGCCACCATTCTCGCTTGATAATCGCAGAATCAGAAATCGTTGGCGTCTGCTGCCACTGCGCATTCCACTTTTGCACAGGCAAGGACGCTTTGATCGACAATAATGCGTCTTTGTCCCAAAACTCAGGCCACAACGGTTTGTCCGAAGGCAAAATTGCAGGAAACTCTACAACTTCCCATTGATCTGCCATGACATCACTACCTTGCGAGGCGATCAAACGACCAGTTAAGTCCTTCTTACCCCACCGAGTCATAACAATGATGATCGCACCACCTGGTTGAAGACGCTGACGAGGCCCAGAAGTGTACCACTCATACGCATGATCAAACGCAGTGTCGCTTAAAGCGTCTTGCTCCGAGTGCGGGTCGTCAATAACAAATAAATCCGCACCACGACCCGTTACCGCAGCACCCACACCAGCCGCAAAGTACTCGCCGCCCCTGTCCGTCTGCCACTTTCCGGCACCCTTATTGTCTTCCTTGAGGTTCGTATCAGGAAAAACCTCCTTATATGCCGGATCATCTATCAAATCACGCACTTTTCTACCGAAACGAACGGCTAACTCAGTGTTGTGCGTAGCCTGAATAATCTTTAACTTCGGATTTCGGCCCAAAAACCATGCAGGCATTAAGAAACTAGCAAACTCCGACTTAGAGTGACGAGGAGGCATGTTAATAATTAAACGTTTTAACTCACCCCTAGCCACCTTCTCAAGCTTCTCAGCAATAATCCGGTGATGTCGGCCCTCAATAAAGTTCTCATAAACATGATGGGCAAAAGGCATGAAATATTCTTGCGCCTTCTCCCTTAAATCTAGTTTCTTCTTAGCCTCAGTTAAAGCTAATATCTCTTTTAACGCTTCCTCTGGAAGTGTCTGTAGGTTCATAAGTCATCCATTAAGTTTTCTGAAGGAAGCCTCTCAGCACCCGTACCTTGCAATTCTGCCAGTTCGCGTAAACGCGCAAGATCTAAATTCGTGCCAATGTAAGGATTCCCGTACCTCAAACCCCCTGTAGGCGATAAATAACTCGTAGGTTGATTAAATACCGGAGCCGTAGGAGTTTGATCAACTCCAGCTTGCGGCCTGTAAAAAGAATACAGTCCAGTCTGTAAAGGCTGATAATATGGGGCAACTACAGGGCGCATCCTTCCGCCAATACCCGCAATACCAGATACATAGTCAGGTTCTGTATCTACCACAGGTTCTAGCTCCTCCAGAAGTTCCTCTTCGTCCTCTAGTGTGTCTACTGTTTCTAGTGTGTCTACTGTTTCTAGTGTGTCTGCTGTTTCTATTGGGTCTGCTGTAACAAGGGGTAATTCTTCTGTGTCAGGGAGTAGAGTTTCAGGCTCTTCTACAGTTGTTATCGTTGCAGCGTCAACAACCGCATCCGCAACGGTTCCTACATCCACAATGCCGTCAACCGTAGGGTCAACCGTAACCGTAGGGTCAGCCGTAACCGTAGGGTCAACCGTAACCGTAGGGTCAACCGTAACCGTAGGGTCAGCCGTAACCGTAGGGTCAGCCGTAACCGTAGGGTCAGCCTCAGTCACAGTGGTTTTCGTGCCATCTTTCTCAGCATTAACATCAACCGTAACAGCGCCATTGGTCACTGTTGTCGTGTTGTCAACTAGCACACTGTCCGTAGTGGTTTCGCCCGTAACACTGTTGTTCGTTGTAACCGTAGCGTCGCCATTTCCATTCGTGACAGTCGTTACCGTAACAGCGCCATCGGTTGAGCTTGTAACCGTCGCGTCGTTGTTCGCCGTGATCGTTGTGGTTCCATCGGTCCCGCCAGTCAACGCTCCATCGGTCCCGCCAGCCTCCGTTACGTTGTTAGCAAGTAATGACTCAGACGCTGTTACATCCGCCGCATCACCCACCGTTGCACCAGCAGCCCCCGCCGCATCCGCGTCACTGTTCTGAACCGCGTTCGTCGCATTAATTAAGTTGGCGTTAGTTCCAGCCCCAACTACCGCCGTGAAACCCGTGTCTTCGTTAGTTAATGTAAGATTCCCACCGACATTAGAAACCACTACATTCTGGTCGGTGCCCCCGATTACAGCATCCTCAGTGCCCTGAAGATCCGATACCGTCGTCTCTTCACCATCAATCAATGACTCAGATCCCGTCTGCGTCAGTGTGCTTCCGCTCTCAAGAACAGTGGTTTTCACCGCATTCGTGTTTGCTGTATTAGACGTGTCAACAACAATACTTGTACCCGCACCTACATTTACCGAGTTCAATGTCCCAGTACCAACATCCGTCGTAGTGGAAGCGCCCGTTGCGTTATTCGAAACCGAAACCGAAGTCTTGCCCGTCGCGTCAACCGCAGTATCAACAGTGTACGTTTGACCCTCCGCATCCGTAACCGTCTGCGTGTTAATCGTATTAACAGCCTGCGTGTTCGTACCCCCACCAGAACCTTGATTGTTAAAACCCTCGGTTTGTAACTCGTCGGGAAGCGTGCTTGTCGTATCCCCGCCAAGATTAGTTAAGGCACCATCAAGATCATCATATGCAGACACGCCCTCAGTGCTTGTCGTATCCGTGTCAGATTTCGCTGACAAGTTCTGTACCGCAGAGCCAACCGTAGATGCCACAGCCGCGCTCGTGCCCCCGACAAGCTCCATTTTCATTGCCGTAATAACCGTATCCAAATACTCCCTGTCGTAATCCGCCGGATCAATCCCCTGATCCTCCAAAGCCTTGATAACCGCCGCGTTTACACCAACCTGCTCCAAACCACCCGAAACACCCTCGGCAGTCAGAATACCCAAACCCGTCAACGCACTGTTAATAGCAGTAGGCAATGCCTTCGCCAACGGAGCAAAACCACCAGCCGACAACGCCACAGCCGTGTCTACCACGCCACCAGCTACACCAGATGTATAAAACGCCTGCGTCGAAGCCGTATCCACAAGCTCTTTATACTGGGCCTCCGACAAGTAATCAAACGCACCACTAGCCTTCAGCGCATTCAAATCAGTTTCTGTATCGTCCGCAGCAGCCTGACCCGCTTCCGCTGTACCTTGCTGCATACCCACCACAGCGCCAGCCACAGGACCAAGGGTCAAGACTGTTCCAACATCTACGCCTAAACCTACCAGTTCTTGAGCCGCGACACTCGCCATCCACAAACCAGGATCCGTAAGAGTGAAAGGCTCTCCCAACATATTAAAGCCGTCGTTGTTAGGATCAGGCATTCCAGCCAAAACAGCCGCCTTGTACTCCGTCGACTGGCCCTCAAAAATCTCGTTGGACTTTTCGTTTAAAAAATCCACCATATCGTTCACGGAGTCTCCGAGTCCCTTAACTCCTTTGTTCAATTCCGTTTGTGCAACCGCACTTTGAATAGCCGCCTCTAACTCACTCTCAGAACCAGGTTGATTAGCCCCTCCACCCAACTCAAATATCTCTCCTGCAAGAGTACCCGCGCTAACGTCAATTCCATCATCCCCAAAAGCATCTTCAAACATTGTTTTAGTGCCAGCGATTCTCAACGCCAACTCCTGCGCAGCACCAGCAACTACATCCCTGCCAAGACCCGCCGCCATTTGCGCATTAGTCAGATTCGCTATGTCCGATAAAGAATAACCCGCCTTCTCTAAAGCTGTTAAATCCTTCAGATCCTGCATAGCTTGATCAGTAGACGTGATCTCAGTGCCCGTAGTATTCGGCAAGCCACCGTAAAAAGAGTCATCAACAGGACCAAGCGTGTTTATACCCGTCCCGTCCAAACCAGTTAAATAATTAGGGCTAGACGTAAAAACATCCGTGGCAGACTCATATCCAAGGCGAGGGTTTGTGTTCGTGACGCCGAGGTCAGTGGAAATAACCTCGCCATCGACCTGATTGCTAAAAGGCGCAGTTCCTAACTCGTCAATAGTCAAAAAGGGGTCCGTAGCCGTAGCCGCAGCAGAAGTGTCTGTAATATTAGTCAGCGCACCATCAAGATCGTCGTAGCTGCTACCAGTGTACGTTGTACTCGAATCGGTAGCTAACCCCGTTGATACCAAACCAGCAGGGGCTACCTTGTCTTTTACGTCAGATACAGGAAGAGCAGAGGTGTCAGAAGTGCCTGCAATATTAGTCAGGGCACCAGGTAAATTTATATCCGTGCCCACGCCTATCAGGTTATCCACCGAGCCTTCGACATCGCCCGTCTTGATAATATCATCCAAAAGATCGAGTATTGTATCATTACCACTAACCGTCTCTGGTAGGGCATTGGACAAAACAACGTTGCCGCCGCCAGAAGACGGTAAAGTCACAATGTTCTTTCCCGCAGCCAAGTCTGCCGCCGTGACAGTAGCGTCCGACATCCCCGCACCAAGATCCGCGTCTAAGTTACGACCCACCGTCTCCTCGCCACCGTCTGGAAAGGCAGCAGTATAAGCTTCTATTAAATCCGTGTACCCTCCAGTTACAGTTCCATCACGTTCGTATGCGGCAATGGCTTGGTCAGGCGCGCCTCCACCCGCAGTCCTGGTATCGTATAAAGTGTTGTAACGAGCAACGTTGTAGGCTTCTAATCCTTCAGCCCCACCAATATAAGAAGTGTCACCAAACTGCTGATCTCCTGGGGTATACACCCGTGTATCGGCCCCTGAACCCGTCAATAAAATACCGTCTACTTCCCTTAAATCAGATGGCGCAGCGGAAACCAAAGCATTGCCAGCAGCTAACTCACCCTGAGTCACACCAGTGTAAATACTCTCACCCTCAGCACGAGTGTTCGGCGTAAGAGAAATATTCTGACCAATCTTAATGTTGTTTATATCAATGCCTGGATTAAGAGCCTTAATAGCCCCAAGCGTCGTGTTGTTAGCCGCCGCTATCTTCGAAAGACTGTCACCCGAAACAACGCTAACACTAACAACACCGCTAGAGCCACCGCTAGAGCCACCACTATCCCCATCGCCGCCAGACCCCGCTACAATGCTATCAACCGTGCTAGATCCACTCCAATTAGAACCCGCTACCTGACCGTCCTTATTAAAAACACTACTACCGTCAGGGCTAACCGTGTATCCCGCAGCCTCTAAAGCAGAACGACTGTTAGTGAACTTACCTTGAGCACTATCCCCATTGCCACCATTGCCACCATTGCCACCGCTCGTGGTGTTGCCGCCATTAAACTCGTCCGGATTAAACGTTTCCGTTACCGCGCTTCCACCCGACGTAATCTCAGAAATAACGTCCCCCAAAATACCCATTAGATCAAACCCCTATGAAAAGTAAGCCAGCAAAAAAACAATACCCCAAACCCAAACGAAAATAAAGTGCGCATAAGCTAAAGACATAGGGTCCCCTAATGAACCCTCACCTTACCAGCCTTGCCGTTACGAGCAAAACTACGGTTCCTGCTAGAAGAAAGTACCCCAAGGTTCTTCTCACTGTTGTTCCTCGGATTACCGTCCCTGTGAGTCACATCCTTGCCATCACCCTTCTTAACACGACCAGACTTCACCAAAGATGCACGAGCCGCGTTCCTCGATGCACGGTTCTTCTTTTGCTTCGGCTTGGAATGATAATTGTCATACTCAGATCTATAATCTCGGCCCATGGTTCGTTCTCCTTATGTTCTCAAATGGTATTATACCCGAATAAAACTACAAAACCAACATTATAGGGAGCGCACCACACAACCGTACCGTAAATAAGGGGGTGATGGGGGTTAGCCCCCTGCAAAATATAGATAGGTATTTGGCGCAGTAACCCCTAACCCGTATAGTTAACAAAGGAGGGTTGACTGTTAACCTTGGTGCATTGGGTAAGCTCGTTTCTATACCCCCAGGGGTGCTGCAAGTTCCAGAAAAGTTTTAGTCTCAACCTTTTGTTTTTTGGTGGGAACAAATGATTAATCAGGGCGATGACCGCGCTACTCATGAACCGAGCCTGTAGTCTCGGCCCTTCGGGTGAGTATCGTTCCCTCGTTCCTCGGCTATCGCAAACGGTCCTTCGGCCCGTGTCAGTCTCCGAACTGACAATCGGCCAACGGTCTTCGCCCCGTTGGATCGTGCGAAGGATCCTAATCAGCGTTCCGTTATGCGCTCTATCAGGGTCTGCGGATGACAAGCTTATGCGTGACCACGGGAATCACTAATCCATTCCCGACTTTTCTAAGGGGAAAAGCTCGTCCATTCCTTAGTGCTTCTTGTCGGCAACACTCGCCACCTTGCCAGCCTGCTAGGTGCGCTGTGGCACACTACTACACACACACATGATCCCCCGTGGGCATTGTCCCTCTGGGTAGCTAGAAGAACCAATGCATTGTCAACCCCTTCGTTCCTCAGGGGTCGGAAGGTCTTTTCGCCGTAACATTTTAGAACCTGTACGCTACGTCATCTTGGATGCCACACACACTAAAGAGGAAAACCAGAACCAGATGACGTTGCATCCAGAACCAAAAACGTCACAACGAAAATCGGCGTTGCCTGACAAACCTGACGAGGACGTCAGGCTTCCTTGACTATTCCCTCCCTCGTTCCTCGGTCAGTGCGATTGGTGTTTCAGCAAGTATCTCGGACAACGCACGGGGTTCATGCCTGTGTGTTTTTTGTAACTGTTCAGAAACGGAGAATCCAATGGACATTATCGAACTCAAAACTTTCATCAAAGACACCGAGCACAACCTTGTGGGTAAAGGATACCACCGCGTCGAGGTGACTGTCCGGTTGGGCGATCAGGAGTACGACTCCTATCGTCGGGAGTTCATGGCTACGATTTGGTACTCTCCAATCGATAGCTTCGGACACATGGAGTCGAAAGACTTCTACACGCCGTGCCATGTAACCAGCGACGTTGACCAAGTTCGGGAGGTCATGAGAGAAGCAACCGCGTTCGTGGAAAACATGCCCTCTATGGAGGTCGCAGTCGCCAACACGCCAATCACCACACTGGAGGAAGCGGTTGACTCGATGTCAACAGTCGGGATTGACAGTGGGTCAAGTGAAGCAGGGTTGGCAGTCGATGAGTTGACGGCAAAAATCCAAGCAGCGGTGGCTAAATACAAAGCCAACCTGCACGGCAACGGGTTGCTCCTGACTGCACAAGCAACCTGAGTGGACTTCTCAAAACTAAAGCCCATCAACTTGTTCCATACGCCCTGCGACTGGGACGAGTTGATGGATTGGGTGAATCGACACAATAAGTCGGATCGCCCTCACCTTCTCACCGCTGCAGCCATGGGTTGGAACCTAGCTGTAACAACAAATGAATCCAAGGAGAAAGAACCCAATGGAACAAACTAACCAACTTGCCGATCTTATCATGGCAATCATTCAAGAGAAAGTCGACGAACGTATCGAGCAGAAGGTCAACGATCTTCAGGACGGCGTCAACACCGTAGCCTTCGACATCCAAGAACACCGTGACGAGATCGTCGCCTTTGTAGAAGAGGACATGGACGTTGACGATCAAGTCCGCAACTTTTTCTACAACAACACCCTCTCGGTCAGTTTGGATTAACTTTAACAGCGGGGGCTTCGGCTCCCGCACAACAAGGAGGAGTATTGAGATGAGACAAGAAACACAAAAGATCGCAAGAGCTTTTTACAACAGACGGGCAGCTTCGGCTGCTCGTACCACAACAGACGGAAATACCGTTTGGCTCCATGGTAACAAGATAGCATGGAGAACTGAAGCTGGTGACATCGGCTTTACCCTCGCAGGGTGGCCCACAGTCACAACACGAGATCGTATCAACGGTATACTCACGACATTCGGATACGGATTCTGGGGTGTATCACAACGCAACCACAATCAGTATCTCGTATATTGTGCCGAAAAGGTCATGCCACTGGACGATAACGACTCGTTCTACCTCAGTGACCTCAAAGGATTGCAACCACATCCAGATACAGAGGAAGCGCTACCATGCGCATAGGTGGATATCAAATGGAGGACCTCGGCTATGGTGTCGAGGTCCGCGAATACGAAGCAGGCTGGTCGTTCTTTATACAAGGTGACGACGCTCAACAGTTCCGTGACGAATGGGACGCGTATCAACTCGGTGTCAACAATAACTTCCGGCACTTTCTTTCAACCCACGACTACGACACACTGTTCAAATAGGAGAAAGCACAATGAAACCAATGTTCGAATGGAACAACGACGAGATCCGCGATTACTACGACCAAAACCCTAACCTGACCATCCTAACATATGCAGGTATGTTGGGACTAACAGGAGGCGAACTTAAAAACATCCTCATGACAGACGGTAGCGCCGTCGATAAGGAAGAGGAAGCCATGGCAGAGGAGATGTTCAGCGGTCCCGAACCAACCGAATCCCGAACCGAATACTGCTATCGAATGGGCTTCGACATGTAAACAAAAAAGGGGGCTTCGGCTCCCTTCCTCAACATGAAAGGAAAACAAAATGGGTTTTTTTATTGCGAGAGAAGCCAGCATTTCTGATCGGAATGATTGGGCAGTTGCAAGAAATGTAGAATATCCAACATATCCGGAAGCAAGAAACGCAATCATCTCAGATTTCGGATTCTGGAATTGGTATTCCGGAGAGTATCGAGTCGCTGATTGTGACCACTACCCAGACAAAGGAATTTGGCGAAAATAAAAAGGGGGCCTCGGCTCCCTTTCAACTACTATCATAAATAGAGTCACGCTAGTCGCGTGACACATGATTGTTTAAATTGAGCCTCCTTACGTCGGCACAGGTTAGTGTG
>Ga0209337_1000148_pt1 | contig 56292 bp, 48 predicted proteins | sample LinPmetageLP53_FD_184044 | JGI IMG/M metagenome (GOLD analysis project Ga0209337, IMG submission 184044) | Marine viral communities from the Pacific Ocean - LP-53 (SPAdes) (version 2) | ecosystem: Environmental > Aquatic > Marine > Oceanic | place: Pacific Ocean | collected 2010-02-08
AAGAAATAAGAAAAGACCTGGAGTTCACTCCAAGAACGCAAGTAGAAGTCAAACTAAATTTAAAAAGAAATATCGTGGCCAAGGAAGATAAAAAACACAACAAACATTACTATGATTATGGTAGGAATGGATACTATCCTACAACAACATTAGATGATGAAAGAATACCTGAATACTATAAAGGTAAAGAAGGTTATGAAGCTAGAAGAGTATGTGATAACTTTGAATTACCATATCATTTAGCCACAGCTGTAACATATCTACTGAGAGCTTACCATAAACACGAAAGTCCTGTAGAAGATATAACTAAAGCGATAGCTCATTTAGAATTTGAATTAGAAAAAATTAAAAGAAAAAAATAATGCTAGTAATAATAACTTTTGCAGTTGGAATAATATCATTAATGTATATAATAACTCAAATTGAGAGGTCAATCTTTTATAATATTAAAAGAAATAAAATGAAAAAAAGATTAGAAGAAATGGACAAAAGAAAGAGATAAAAATGTTAAATACAATAAAAAAAGTAAATAGAAAAACATTTACCATAAGACCATCAGGTAGGAGCACAGATTTTATATCTCCTAGCTTTGGTCATGGTTGTTTATATAACTGTTCTTATTGTTATATGAAACGTAATAAACCATATGGACTTAGTGTAGCAAAAAATACAGAAGCTATACTAACAGCTATAAATAATCACATAACTTTTGATGATACTTACAAACCTAATCAAACACATAGTGAGTACACAACATATGATATAAGTTGTAACGAAGATTTTGCTTTACACGCGAAGTATCACGAATGGGAAAAAATATTTAAATTCTTTAGAGACCACCCTAAAGCTATGGGTAGTTTTGCTACTAAATATGTTAATCCAGATTTAATTAGATTTAATCCTGAAGGTAAAATACGTATACGTTTTAGCTTAATGCCACAACACAAAGCGGATATACACGAACCTAATACGTCAAAAATTATAGATAGAATAAAAGCTATAGATTCTTTTATACAATCTGGATATGATGTTCATGTGAACTTTAGTCCTATTATAGTTTATAACGGATGGTTAGAAGACTACAAATGTTTATTTAGTATGATGAATGACTATGTAGATAATAAAAACAATGTTTTAGCAGAGTGTATATTTCTTACACACAACTTTGAAAGACATAAATACAACTTGGAAGATAATCCTAAGTCTGAAATAGATTTATGGGTACCAAGTATACAAGAGGATAAGATATCACAATACGGAGGAGTAAATAGAAGGTACAATCGTAAGTTAAAGTACCAATATATAAAAGACTTTGTTGAACTACATGATAGAATTATTCCATGGAATAAAATAAGATATATATTTTAATATGATAAGTTATATAGGAGGTAAAAGCCGAATGGCTAAATGGATATGTGAGTACATACCAAAAAACATAGAAACCTACGTAGAGGTGTTTGGAGGAGCTTTCTGGGTTTATATTAAGGGAGATATACATGAGGGTCCAAAACTAAAAGAAGTCGTCTATAACGATAAAAATAGGTTTATGGTAAACCTTATACAATGTTGTACAGAGCCGTATCTTTTTTACAGACATATAGAAGACTCTGGAATTGAATCACAAAACGAAGAATTATTTTATAAATATCAAAAAGAAATTAATAATACATGTGATTTAGGTTTTCCAGATTATTCAATGGATTTAGCAATGAAATACGCTTATATATCTACACAAGTATTCAGTGGTAGTAAAATAATGGAATCTAAATATGTAGATTTAAAAGGTAAATATAAATCAAAATTTGATTCTTTTCGTGACAGATTGCTTAACTTTGATACGGTTAATCGTTTGACTAAAATTACTAAATGTGAAAATTTAGATTATATAGATTGTATTATGAAATACGATGGACCAAATGCTTTCTTTTATTTAGACCCTCCTTATTGGAAAACTGAAAACTATTATTCTAATCATAATTTTGATTCATGTGACCACGATATGTTGTCTGTGTTGTTAAATGAAATAAATGGTAAATTTGCATTGTCTTATTACTATTTTGATGAATTAGAAGAAATGTATCCAAGAAAAGATTTCCGATGGGTGAGTAAAGAGTTTACAAAAGCAGCTGGAGCTCAGAAAGGAAAGAAACAAAACAAAGGAGAAGAATTATTAATAATGAATTACTAATGGATAATATAGAACCAGGAGAAATAGTTTATTGCGATATCACTTATGAATATGAAAGACCTTATCGTAATAGAACTAAAACAGAAACAGTGGAGCTTATAAATGTTGTGTTTGGTAGGGAGTATGATGATACATACCCTCTACTAAACTACAATGTTTATAAAAGAGATATTAACAAAATAAATCCTAAAAAACCTTTAGAATGTGATGCACGTGTTGTAGATTTAAAGATTCACGCTAGAACAGGTTTTAAAAGAAAAATTAAAGGATATACTCAAGTAAAAAGAAACGAACAAATTAGAAATAAAATAACAGGAGCTTATGAGTAATTACAAAAACATCAAACTAATACTTAGAAAACAAATAGAAAAAGGAGTGAAAACACTTTGGACATTTGATGAAGAAACCAATAATTTTACAAGTATTTATAAAAGTTATAATAACGGGCTAACTATATACACCCCGTTACAACTTTTAGAATACTTAATAGAAAAAGAAAAATGAGAAGACATAGTAAATTAGTCCCACCTAATTATAGGAAACAAGACCAAATTAGATATTATAAAAAATATTTAAGACATCTTGAAAAATGTATGAAAACTATAGATAAATATATTAAAGAACTGCAGAGAAGTTAACTTAACTCTACGTTGTAATTTAATATACCTTGAAGTCCATTCTTTCTGTGAAATAGGAAAGCTTGGGCTTTTTTAATGTTTCCAATATAACCCTTACTATCATGCCAATAATCAGTGGCAGACATAGATGAAAGATTACGAATAGTGATACCTTGTAATTCTTCAATTGCTTGTAGTTTTGTAGACTTGTTTGTATGTAGATGACCTCTATGTACTTCAACGTAGTCTACATCACTCCACGCATTTTTATATCTTTGTGATATGATACCAGGTAAATCATTAACCTTACATCCATCACCATGGTCAGATACAACCATATTCTTACCATATACTAACATTTTCATAAGACAATCGTTGTTATCTACCTTTACATCTTCATGATTTTCATAATATAATTCTAGTGTATCTCCTAAATGCATCATAGATTCTCTGTCATGATTACCAGGAATAACCATTACATGTACAGGAGCTACTTCGGTTAAATAGTTAATCGCTTTAATTAAAAGTTTTCTACCCGCTCTATATATATCTATATGGTAATCAGAATTAAATTGAGGAGTGCCTTTAGTTGTACTAGGTATTGGCCAATCACCATCTGAATTTAAAAAATCGTGTCCTGCTATAAATAATATTTTATCAACATAATATCCTTGAGCTCTGTATAGTAAATGCTCTATAGCGTCAAACAATCTATTCTCCGCAATCTTCAAGCTGTACTTATCACCCTTGATACCAATTTTCCCTAAATGTAAATCAAATGCTGATATTTCTAAAAGGTGTTTGTCCTTCTTATCGTTACGTTCTCTTTTTTTCTTTTGAACAACAGGAGATAAATTAGACAAGTCTTTTTTAAGCTGCTTTTTAACAACCTCTATGTTAAATTCTTGAGCAATTGGTTTTAACCAAGCTTTAGTTCTATACATAGTAATTGTAATAGGGTTACGCTCTTTGTCAAAACCTGTAACCTCATAGGTTCCTATGTCGTACTTCTCTACAAACCACTTATTTAAATCTACATCACATTGCTTAAGTAAGTCATCTAAAGACTTTACTCTTGTACAATTTTCTGCTGTAACAATAGCTTCTTTGTCTGTTTCTTGAAAATTTAAAACTTCTTTTTCTTTTGGTTCGTTATCTGGATTTAAAGCTCTTAGTCTTCTGGCTACTAATCTAATTTGTTCGTAATTAGTTCCAAATTTCTTTGCAGTATCTGAGTATTTACTTCGTAATAAGTGAGGGTTTTCTAAAAGATATTTTTTTATTTTATCAACTAAAGACATAATTATTTTGTGTTATTTAATATGTCTATAAAATTATTATATAATTCATTGAAAATTAAACACTTAAAAATAACTTATGAACAGAGTTATTAACTAATCAGTAATTAGGTATGTAATCCAACTTACATTGTTAGCAAGATAATAAAAATATATATTTCTATCTACATTATTAAATAAATCTTCTATATCAAATGTTTCACTTACTTTGGCTATTGTGTTAGTATCATTAGCTCCCGCAAAAGAATCGTAAGCCGAAAGATTTCTTCTAAACAACCTTGTGGTATTTTGTATTTCGTTATTTTCATAAAAAGTGCCAGTTCCTTCTGTAAATGACAAATTTTTCTGCTCAAGATTACTCCAGTGTAAATCAAACAAAAGAGCGGATTCTGTATTTGCAATTAAAAACTTTTTTAAAGTTTGCCCTTTCGACAATGTAAAAATATTTGTGAGTGTATTTGCTGGTACATATATTGATTTTACAGAATTAAAATTACCTGAAGATTTACTTTCTTTTAATTTTCTTTCTTCAGTGAAATTTTGTTTTTCTCTTTGAGAAGTGTTTATTGATTTATTAGGTAGATTAGAATCTTCTGTTACACGACCTCTTCCTCTATCTCTAGCTGATAACTTTTTATACCTGTCCTTGTCTTTAATTAAGGGCATAGTGTCTATTAGTCGTCAGAAGCTATTCCTGTATCAGGACCATCACAAAGTAAGTATTGTACTTTTTGAGCTGCTGTTGTAGCGTCTATATCTAAATTTGCAGAGGCATCACCCGCTCCATCTATATGAACTGGAGAAAAGAAACATTCACCTGGGTTAAGGTCTGCAATAACATCACCATCTGGTTTTACCGCAACAGGATAATCTGTGTCTACATTTTTAATAAATGTATATATATGGTCTTTATTATGACTCGCTAAATTAATTGTAGTGTCTGAAGTACCATTAGTTAATATTTCACCAGTTGATATTAAAGCTGAATCTACTGTTGTACTAAGTGTAGTAAAGCTTGGTGCGAACGAAAATACTTGATTTCCTTCGGAGTCTGTTAATGAAAAACTTCCTGAAACTGTTACTGATAATGATTGCGTTGCCATATTTTAATATTTTTATTATGCGTTAGCGTCTATTTCTACTGCAGCGTACTCAATTGTTACTGTCGCTGTATCTGCTTTTGCTGTTGTTGTTGCTGTTCCTCTTATAATTGTACATAAAAACTCACCTGGCTTTAATATACCTATTAAGTCAGCAGCACTTGAAGCTCCGTCATATATTTTAACAAAGTTAGTGTCATCTAAATTTTTAACATATATTACTCTACCATATCCTGGAGCAGCCATTACCTCGGAGTCACCATCATGTTCAACATCTATTCTACCTGTAGCTATTTGGTCTACACCTGTTATGTTTAATGAATATGAGCCGCTTTGTGACTGTGAATATCCAGTCCCAGAACTAGCGGACATAGATAAGGTACATTCAAAAGTATAATTTTTTGCCATCGTTTTTTATTTTTTACAAAGTTAAGAATTTATTTTATTATATACACTATCTTTAATTTTTTTTATATCTCCACATTTTTCGTATTCCTCTGTTTTAATAAAGTGATTTATTATATCATTATATATATCTTCCTTTATTTCACTTTTTTTAGAATAAGGTTCAAATGGTAAGACACATCCATTGTACTCTATTAAATCGTCCACTGATAACACTCCTGTCAAAACAAAATATGCATTTCTATATATATCTTTATAAATAATACTATCTTCTGCTTCCACTATATTAAATCTTTACTCTCTAAAAGAGTGTATGAAAATGAATTACCCCAATGTTCTCTAGCTTCTTGACATATTCCTAAAAATTCCATCCAGTCATCATTAGATGCAATTACTTGACATCCTGCTGACCACTTGTTTACATAGGTGGAAGTCTTACCTTCTAAAGCTGTAGCTCTATGTATATTAATCCCGAATACACCTGTGTCACAAGTTGATTCGTCAAATTCATACTTATCGTTTCTATTGTTATCTCTATATACTGTTACAGGTTCTTTCTGTCCTAAGGCTAAATATTTACCTCCATGTAATCTAAGTTTATGAGAGCCTCTGTATTGTCCAGGTTTTAAAACAGCACATCCTATTTTATCAATCCAAGGATTTTCCATCCAATCATCCCCTGGGTCTGTTGTACATTCGTATTCGTAATAATGCCACTCTCCATTTTCATCTTTAAATGATATAGTCATTATATCGTCAAACTTATTTGTAACTTTTCCATTAGTATCAGAATTTCTTATTCCTATAATGTTTACATCGTAATTATCATTAGTAAAGTATTTGTAACCCTTTTCTAACATAACCTTATGTATTAACTCTCTATAATATAGTTTTGTCATTTTTTTGTTTTTTCCAGTGACCTACCACCAAAATACGCTCCAATCACTGTAATTAATACTAATTGTAATAAATCAGTCCATTTTGCTTCAACTACAAAGTTAATAACTCCTGCGTCAATAAAGATTAATAAAACTGTAGATATTACTAAAAATATTAACACTAATGGTCTAACATTTTTACTCAACCAAGAATCACTAGCCATGTCAGCCGCCCATCTTGATGAGATTTCTTTTTCCATTTGAACCTCATAGTTTGCTATAAGTTCTTTTACTTTTTGTTCTGCTTCTAATTTTTCTTCTTTAGAAGTGTGTAAGTTATCTATAACTCCACCGACACCTTCTACTAAATCTTTAGCTCCTCCACTAAATATTGTTCCTAATATACTCATAATTTAATTTTTTATTTATTAATAACCTCCTTGTGTGTTAATATTATTTGTTGTAGAACTCCCTTGACTTGAACCAGCAGCTTGTCCATGTGTTGCTCCAGCCATATATCCTGTAACACCATTATATATATGTGTGTGATATCCTACTAATCCATTACTACTACCATAGTTTAAAGCTTCTGCTGGTGTACTAAATAAAGGAATGTTGTTTATAGTTGTAAGTATTGGCATAATTTTTTTATTTTTATTATTCTTCATCAGTAGGAGAGCCTGGAGACTGTTCTCCTCCTCCTCCAGATTCTATGGTTGTTCCAATTGTTCCTCCTGTTAGTGGAGTAAATCCTCCTGGTGGAGTTTGTGTTGTTGGCATACCTGGGTCTGGGTTTATTCCTTCACAACCACTTCTTAAACATTCTTGTTTAGTTTCATATTGACCTGACGCTCCATATACTTCTACGCATTTAAATCCAAACTTAGGATGGTCTCCTATTTGTACACAATCCCAAGATGTAGCATGTATAAAACTTTTACAACATGTAGGCTCCTCTTCTGGATAATTTAACATTGAATATATTGTAGCGCTCATCATGCTAGTTGTCATATAAGTACCATTCCAATAATATTGTCCTACCTGAATAGGCCAGGGTTGTGGTGTTGGATTTCCTGTTGGATTAGGAATAAGAGGATGACCTCCTATATAATGTCTTCCTACATATTCTAGACATAGTTTATTTCCTGAACCTGAACCTCCAATAGTGTTGCTCAAACACATAGGAGTTGGATGATTACTACCAACACTATTAGTCAATCCTATCCAAGGGGCTTGTTGCTCACAACAATTAAATTCTATTTTGTCCCCTACATTTATAGGCCCTATACTCTGCACCGCCCAATCATAAAAATAATTTGTGTAATAATAATCAGTAAGTGGTAAGTACCCAGATGGAGTAGGGCTTGTTACATTATAAGCCCACGTTGTTCCAGTCCAATATCGTGTACAAAATGGATTTCCAAAAAAAGAAAAAGGGCCTACAGTGTTAGGAGTGTAAGTGTTTACCCCAGGAAAATTACATGATGGTTTTCCTGCCCATGTAGTATTATTATAATTTTGTGGCCATTCTGTAATTTTAAAATGATTACAAACCCTCCATATATGTAATCCCCAAAAATTACTTGGTGGATTCTTTTTACTAAATTCAGGACTTTCCCATATATGTCTAGGTCCTGGAGCGTCTGGATGACCACATTCGTAATAATCTTCTTTAAATTCCATATCTTAAGGTGTTGGGGGGTTTAATGTTGGTCCTCCGCCTGGCATTCCTGGGTCGGGATTTTGTGGAACTTGTTGACTACAAGGAGAGTTGATGCAATCTGTTTTTGTAGGATACTGTCCTCCTATACCTTGTATTTCTACACACTTGTATCCAAATTTTGGGTGGTCTCCAATTTGCACACAATCCCAACTTGTTTTTATAGATGTGTTAGGAAATGATTCACAACAAGGTCCTCTGTGTATATTGTATCCTGGAACAGGATTACTAGAAGGAGCTCCTAAAGTTGTATATGTTTGTGGGCTCATATAATAATGACCTTTATACACAAAGCATATTTTTGTAACCGCATAGACATTTCCAAGACTACAACCAGCGTAATTATATGCCTGTGTATCAAAAACTATCTGGTCCCCTACATTAATTGGTCCAACTTGAGAAACAGCGTAATGATAAAACGCATCATAGTTAGAAGGATAATTTGGATTTAAAGGATTTCCTGGGTGAGAAAAAGCTCTTGGCCACCATTGATTAGGGTCATCTGAACATAAAAAACTAGTGTCATACCAACCTGGAGCAGTGTGATTACGATAATTTGGGTTAACAGAATCACTCCATACAGCGCATACACACCATTGATGTTCAGGTCCCCATACAGAAGATTCTGACATTAATATTTTATCCTTAGATTCGTATAGGTAACTCATTTTTTATAAGGAAATAATTTATTTAATTTTTTTCTTCTTTTATCACAACCACAATCTTCACTTATTATTTTAACATATTTAGTAATACCACTTCTTGTAATAACTTTCTCTAAAGTATCACCTAAACCTTCCGACTTTTTATCTTTTTCCTCCATGGTATTCTACTGCATGTCCTTCTCTAATTAATAATTCATTTAAGCTTTCTATAGTTAATTTTTCTTGTCCATCTACCATGTCTAAAAATATTTCTCCTAAACATCTACCAAACTTACCTATACCATGAGAGTGTAATTGTATATTCTTACATCCCTCTAATAATTGTTTAACTCTGTCTTTAGCCGCTAATCCTCTTGCTTTTTCTTCTAAATCTTTAGTTCTAGATTCTGGAGCGTTTATCCCCATAAATCTAACTCTTTTCTTTACTTTAATATCAAAACCTAAATCTATCTCAGCGTCGATAGTATCTCCATCAACTACTTTTAATACAGAAATTTTATAGTTATACATTATCTTATTACGTAATTAATTCCTAATTTAAAATTATACCATTCTCTATTCCAATATTTATTGTACTTTCCTTCTACAAAAATACCTACTTGTTTATTAATTTTTTTACCAAATATAGCTCCACCTGAATAATCATACCATTGTCCTCCTATAAAATTATGATACGCATATTCGTTACCGTCATCGTAATGATAAGGCATTAAATTACCCCAAGAATGTAACCAAAAATCTTTTTTGTAATAATAGTAATCAAATCCTAATACTAAAGAATGGTTCCAAATACTATTTAATTTGTTTCTTTTACTTACTGTGTAATCATATAATACTTCAGGTATTACTACTTGTTCCCAAACGTCTGAAGAATAAGCAACTATATTACCTTCTGGATTATAATATATTTCGTGATACACATCTACATTGTAACCTTCTTCTAATGCTAAATATGTATAGTGTATATTACCGTTATCTAATTTCCATTCTTCTAAAGGGTCGTATCCATAAGGCTCAGATATTCTTTGTACAGCTCCAATATTAAACGAAAGATTGTTGTTGTAACTATACCTATATCTTTGTGAGCCTTCAAAGTATTCTACATCAGCAAATCCATCTTTTAAATATTCAATTTTAGCGTTCCAGTTATCTGCTACATATCTTATAAAATGATGTTGGTCTAAATACTCTACACCTTCTTGTCTTTTATAATTTAATTCAAATAAAAACTCCGTTCCTTTTATTTTACCTATTGTAGCTGCGTCACTATAATTAGACTCACTTCCATCGTAAAATGTATTAGCTTTGTTTTCATATCCAAATCTAGCTATTTTTCTTACGCCTAATGTAACATTGTAATCATAAGGTGTTTGTACAGTAGTAGTAGTTAATCCTTCTGTTATAGAGAATACATCTATATCAGATACAGATGTACCTCCATTTATAGCTCCGTAAAATGTAGAAAATTTAAATTGATTTTTTAAATTTTGAGCATTAACTATAGTTGTTAATATTAAAAATATATATAATAATAATTTTCTCATTTAATAGTCTTGTCCATTTATATAAGTATACATATCACTTCTTTGTGAATCACTCAAGGCTGTTCCTTTCCAAACAAGAACATCTTTAAATACTCCTTCTGTTGGTAATGCAGTGTCAGCAGCACACCCTATATTATTTAAAGTAAAAGCATCAGAATCTCGACGAGCAGATGCATCATTATTCCAAAACTTATCAGTGTAATTTCCTCCATGTATATGATACGTTAAGTTTCCTGTACTTCCATCTTTTCTAGTAAGAGTATGAATATAATAAGTATCAGTAGCTAGGTCATCTTCTCCTTCGTCAAATTCAATTATAGGGTTATTTCCTCCTATAAAAACCCCTACTCTTGTAGAGTCTGTCCATTTAATTACTTCTTTTGCAGCACTTCCTATTAACCCCATAGCCGTGCTAAAGTCTGTCAATTTAACTCTTATCATAATAGTAAAATCTTCATTTGCTTCAATATTATTTTCTCCCCCTACATTTGTCACCATGTTTAAATGGGTATCAGCGGTATCATCAGGCCATACTAGTCCTCCAAAATCAGCCGAGTCAGTTTCCCAGTGCGGTTTTCTATCTGGTGAAGATGTCTGAGAAGCGTGCCTATCATTTCCTGATTGGTCGTCCCATGAATTAATATCTTCACCGTCTCGCATATTACCTGCGTCAGACGTATTACCACTAGCAGCTGTTATACCTGTATTAACCTTAAACCAAACATCTAATCCACTTATATCAGATGGTGATACTGACCCTCCTACAATAGAAGTTTTTTTACTTATACCTACGCCTAATCCTAACATTTATTATTTTTTAATATTAATATTTTCTTCATCTCATATATTTTTTATCTACACTACCGTCATTATATATGTAAAATAATAACTGTCTTTTATGTCCCGTAACTGGCCTACCTAGTATATCTGTAATCATTATTAATTCTTTATTATATCTTTTAGGTAGCGGGCCTATCCAAGTTCCTTTACAATAATTATATGTTGCTTGACATATAGTGTCCCACTCGTTTTCACAACAATATTTGTCTACATCAATCACCCAGGCATAGCAAGGGTCGTTTAACCAATAGGGAATGCCTGGGCCAGTGATACAGCCAGCATCATAGAGACAAGAACTACTATCGTTAATATTAGCAAGAACATTATAATTAAATGATGTTTGGTCCATACACCCTTCAACAATATCCACACACGAACCATTTTCAGTATTAGCTGCTGAATCATAGTTAAGAGCAGTACTGTCGGTACAACCATACACATAATCAATACAACTAAAATCTTCTGTATTGGCTTGGGCATTGTAATTAATAGCACTAGGGTCAGTACAACCATAAATGAAAGGAACGCAAGAGTTATTGTCAACATTAGATAAGGGATTATAATTAAACATAGAACTGTCTGTGCAACCATAGATAGGTAACACGCAGCTGAAATCATCTGTATTACATGAGTCACAATAATTCAATGCAATTGGGTCGGTACACCCTAGTATAACGGGTACACAACTTCCATTATCTACATTTGCTAGTAAGTTGTAATTAAAAGCTAAAGAATCCATGCATCCATATACAGGTAATATACAACTAAAATCGTCAACATTACAACTATCGCAATAGTTTAGAGATGTAGGGTTAGTACATCCGTAAATATAAGGAATACAACTATTGTTGTTGGCATTAGCTAGAGGGTCGTAATTAAACATACTAGAGTCTGTACAACCATAAGAGTATGGTATACATGAGTTGTTGTCTGTATTAGCTAATGAATTATAATTATACATAGTAGCGTCCATACATCCATATATAAATGGTATACAAGAGCTGTCATCTGTGTTTGAGCTAGGAGAATAGTTCCACATTGTAGAATCTGTACACCCTAGAATAACCCCTATACAACTACCATCATCTGTATTGGCAAGAGGATTGTAATTTATAGCAATAGAACTCATACATCCATATACTATAGCTATACATGGAGAGGTAGTATTAGCGTTAGGATTATAATTAAAAGCTAAGGGCTGCATACATCCTACAACTACTGGTATACACCCACCGTTATCTACATTAGCTGTAGAATCATAGTTAAACGATAATGAATCAGTACACCCAAATAAAGCCAATGTATTACAACTTCCATCATCTATATCTGCAATATATCCTTGAGTGTAGTATGTTAAATACGCAGGAGATACACATCCTGGATTATAATAACATATATCTGATGTATTAGCACCTGTATTATAGTTATAAGCAGTAGAATCCATACATCCTATTACCACAGGTATACATTCATTACCACAATAAGTTGTTCCTGTGTAATTATAAAAAGGTATTATTGGATTAGAGAATCCCCCAGGAACATGTAAAGTAGTGTCTCCTGAAGAACTAACTAATATAAATCCACATTCTATTGCAGTCCCACTAGCTTGAGAGTTAACAAAGAACTTAGCTTTTATTGTTTCAGGAGAATTTAATGTTAAATAAAAAGTCTGACTGCTTCCGTATCCTAAAATATAAGACGTTGTATCATCTTGCATTATGTCTAATCTACTTCCCACCCATCCGTTACCAGCTAAATCAAATAAAGTTAATGTATATGTACAACTATCTATATAATCCATAGTATTAGCTATAGAATTGTAGTTAAACATAGTTGAATCTATACATCCATAAACCTTTAATGTTACACAACTACTGTCGTTTTGAGTTGCTAAAGGATTATATTCTACATAATTATCATCCATACAACCTAAAATAGGTACTGGAGGAGGACATGTATCTGAGATAAATGTATGTGTAGTATCTGTACCGTAATTTGCAACATCTCCATATACCAATGTATCCCCACATTGCATAAAATAATACGAACCATCATTACCTCCCCACAAACTACCAGACAACCCATCTCCATATGAATCATACATAGTTAGACTCACCTCTCCTAAAGGTAAACAAACATTCTCAAATTGAGGTTCGTAATCTGGAGCTGTTGAATAAGGACCTCCTGCATACAATAAACTACCTGTAGAATCATGTATCTCCCAAGTAGTTTCGCTTTGAAATTGGTCTAAATTTATATTAAGTATTGACGGAACGCAAGTTGATAAAACTGGAGGACCGTTACATGGAGGTATAGTTCTATTAGATATTAATCCTGTTGTAAAAGATGGGGTAGGATAATTAACTATTGTGTCTCCACAAATAGAAACAAAGTAACTTCCAGGTGAAGATATGCCGTCACCATAACTATCGTATATAACAAAAGAAATATTAGTTAAACTGTCAGGTATGTATAATGTATCGGTATAAGATGAATCTGATTGTGTATAATATCCATAGTTTACCTGTCCCAATATAGTACCGTATAAACTATCAGCATGTAACACCCATCTAGTTTCGTTAGGATACCCGTCTGTATTTATGTGTATAATGGTCTCTTTTTGGCTAAACGCTAATAAAGGTACAAATAATAATAATAATAATAATTTTTTCATTAGAAGTCTTCCATTAATAACTCCTCAACATATTCTTGTAATTCTTCTCTTGTAGCTGTCATTTTAAAACTTACATCAGCCTGATATCTTTTCACTTCCTCTCCATCTTTAAAAATAATAATTGTAGGTACAACTACTACTTTATGTTTCTTTTGTAATTTTGGGTTAGCAGATATATCAATATACGTTACTTCACAGTCAGTTAAATCTCCAACCCACTCAGCTTTATTTGGATTGTTCCATTCAGCATTAAAATGAGTTACTACTACTTGACTAAAAGACATTCCAGCTATTAGCATAAATACAATAATTAACATGTAAGCTGTCCATATCTTGTAAATTGGCTTCATCTATTATAAAGCTTATCCTCTATCTTTTCAAGAGTTTTTTTCATTTCTTCTACATCTGACTGTGTGGTTATAATAGTCTGACGAATCATCTGGTCTTTCATATCAAACTCCATTCTGCTAATTTCAGCTTCAGGTATATCTTTTAGTATTTCTTCTTTAATAATATTAACGTCTACAGGCACAGGACTTTCTTTAGCTTCTTGTATTTCAGACATAAGTGAGTACCATCCACCTACAACAACAGCTATACCAGCTGCTATCATTCCCATTGTTTTAACACTCATTTTAAATGTAGTGTCTTCATTTAATTCTTTAGCCATTAAATAACATTTTTGTAACTATTCCTATTATACTTGTAAAAAACACACCTAACCATATTCTTGCAGATTTTCTAAATGAAGTGTTTTTATTAATACGAGCAATTGTTCCATCATCAGGGTCTAATAATCTTTTTTTTATTTCCCTAATATCTTGCTTAAGTTCTACTAACTCAGCATGCAATTGTTCGTTAGTCATTTTCATTAGATTTCTAATCCTAAATTAAATATCATTAATCTAAATCTTTTAGATGTACATTTTTTATCACAAAATAAACAAGCTTTAATTTCTAAAACTGTAAATGTACCTAATCTAAAATTAAACTCATATTTTTGTTTTTTGTTTCCCGATTTGTATCCGTTTATCCAATTTATCATTTTATTTATTTTTTATAAAATTAAGCGCAGATGTTATATTTGTATTATACTTAAACCAATGAGCTAATCCTGAGATACTTGTTATATCCCAAGCAGAGCCTGCCTTCATCGCATATACTAGTCCTGTTGACAGTCCTAACATTAGTCTCCTATATATGCCATTACGATTCCAGAAGTTATATCAATTTCAGACCATCTTCCAAAAATAGTTACTCCAGCAGGAAACTCGTCATCTACATCTACTTGGTCACCTCCAGTTCCAGATATTCTTGTAGCTGTAGACGCGTCATGAGCCGCAGCTTCTGTACCCGCGTATTCAGCATCACCATAATTTGTGTCGGCTACCAAACCTCCTGAACTGTCTAATTTAGTAGTAGCTAAAAAAGTAATAGCCACAAATACCTTACCTGTTGGTGGGGTAATCGCTCCAGCTACACTTGTAAATACAGAACCCAATTGACCAAAACTTTTTTTATATAAATCGTCTATGTTTGCCATTTTATTTAATTTTATTTTTTTACAAAGATAATGAATTTTATCTAATTATAGGTGTTTCTTTTTCAGAACTGCCACCATATAAACTTTTTCTTATTTCTTTATTGGTTTGACCAAATGGAGCTATTTCATATTGTAGTTCTTTTTCCCATAAAGGAGTTCCTTCTTCTGCTAGATAAGAATCTTTACTTTGTGTTTCTCCACTAACAGCGTAGTTTACAGTATTACCTATATTTTCAGCGGTTCCAAAAGAAGACGGTATAATTGTATAATTTTTAAATCTGTTGTAATCTGTCATAACATTTATATCCTTACTTAACTTTTTTAAGTTTCTTAAAACCATATCATCTTCTCCGTCATCTTCTAATATTAATATTAATAAAGTAACTATACCAGCTAAACTAATACCTCTTATATAAGCTCCCATTTCTTTTTGTTGGTCTTCACTTAGTTTGTCATATTGTTCTTTAAATGACTTCATAGATATTTCTCCGTTTATCATTTGTCCCCACAGTCCTTGTACATATTTTCCTGCAGTTGTATAACTACCAACTTGTACTTCTCCAAACCTATCTATATCTCTTTGTTGGAATCTATCTCCAACTAAAGTTATGTACCATTTTTTAAATTGTAAAGCAGCTCTACCTAAAGCGTATGTTCCCAGCATTCTAGAGTCTAAAGCGGTGTACCCTTCTCCGTGTAGTGTAGATATTTTATGATTTATTTGTCGTACACGTTCTTGTGATATTTCACCAGACTTATACTCTTGTTCTGTTAACATACCTAAGAAAGCTGCTCCTTGTATATAATTTTCAGATTTATCCATAAAAATAAATGAAGCTCTTTCTATTTTACCAAAAGCTCCTTTTTTATTATCAAGATGTATAAAATCACTAAAGCTATATTCTACAATTCTGTGTTTCTTTAATAAGTCTTGTGAATAGTTCCAGTCTTGGAAATACCTTTTTTCTCCTAAAACCATTTGCTTACCACCTCTTTTACGCAACTCTTGATACTTACCAGCTAAAACATTACCTATAGCTACTAAAGGATTAAAACCTAAAAGCCTTAATGTAGTTAGTCTTACTAACCAATCCATAATTTTTTCTGCTGAATTTAGTTTACGTTCTTTCTTTTCTAAAAACGATTCTTTCCACCATCTAGTTAGATATTCAGCTGCGTTTTGATTACCGTTTTCTTTATTAAACTGTATTATAGAATCAACTAATACAGACATATTTTTCATACCTACAAAAGGATTGTCTTGCATATTAATAGCATTACCATAGTTATCTCTTATAACGTCTCCATGTTTAAATAGAGTACCTCTAACAAACTCTAACAAAGCTCCATTTAAATCCATAGACATATGTTCAAACTCTGTTAATTGTCTTCTTTTGTATTCTTCTATTAAAGCTTTATCTGCTTCTGTTAGTTTACCAGGAGGAACTCCTTCTGCCATTTTTGCAATAGCATCACCATCATTTAATAAAGCGTCTATCTCTGCATCTGTTAATGTTATCTTACTTCCATCTTCATGTGTTCCTTTTTTCTTAAGATTTGTTGCTTTACGTTTTAGTTTCTCTAATAATGTAACACCAGCAATTCTTTCTTTTGCTGTACCAGCACTTTTTAAATAAGTTCTTATACTACTTAAAGGCATTAACACTTCTGTTCCATTTACGTCAAAATATAACTTAACATTTTCTACATTCATATTCTTACCCATTCTCATATCATATAATCCAAAAAGTCCTTCTTTTGAGAACATTTCTAAATCTCCCATTTGTATATTTTTTACTTTGTCTCCTCTCTCCTGTCTAATAATACCTCCAAACTTTTCGTTTATTTGTTGGTATAAATTCCAGTAATCATATTCTTCTTTACTTAAAGAATCTCTTTTTCTATTTATTTCCTCTCTAGACAACATTATCACTTTACCTTCTTTGGTTCTTTGTGTAATATTGCCATAAAGTTTTTCATATCTTTCAGACATATTAAGTTTACCTTTTATTCTTTCAGATATACCTATACCTTTCATTTTAGATTCTATTAGCTTGTCGTGTACACTATTAATTTCATTAACATACATTCTGTTTCTATCTATATAGTTGTAATAGTTTTTCTCTATTTCATTTATCATGTATTGTATCTCAGGTCTTTTAGATGTCATATTGTTTGAACCCATCCATTTTCTTAACCAAGATATGTCATCATTTTTAGAAGGAGTTTTAAAATCATAGTTTTGTAAGTCTGCTTTTTCTTGTAAAAACTTAGTCTGTTTTTCAAAAGCTCTTTGTGCTATTTCAGTTCTAATTAAATGTTTCGCTCTATTTGTAGCTGAGCTATCTAATTTATCTAACTTAGTCATAGCGTCATATAAATACTCGTCAGTATGTTTTTGTAATTGCTCTTTAGTAAGCTTTTCGTCTGTTAAGTCTTCTGCTATATTATAATCTACTACATACATTCTGTATCTTTCTTTCAATCTAGAATATATTAAACTATCTTTTGTAATAGACTCTACAGTTATTCCTTTGTCTTCTAACCATTCGTTAAACGACAACATATCATTGCTGTCCATATATTCCTTACCCTCACTATTATATCTGTCAAAAGCTTTCTTAGCTCTTGTAACTTCTGTAGCGGAAGAAACATTCTTTATTTTGTATATGTATATAGGAGACTCTCCTTTAATAAATGATTTGTGATATTTATTACCATTTTCTTTAATGTCCGCATAATTATCATACCCTTCACTTTGAGCCCATTTATCTAAATTACTAATTTCATCTATACTATTTCTTTTTATAGGTGGACTTATTACTACAAGAGTGTTTCCTGGTTTTATTAATTTAGTTATATCAGAATTAGTTTCGTTATAAGTACTGTAACCATGACTTATTGTTTTCTTATTTCCTAGAATTATAGCTTGTTCTTCTAATGTTTCTAGCGTCATGTTACCTTGTATATCCTGTTTTTGTTCTTTAGCTTGTTCTGCTCTTTGTTCTAGCTGTTTGTTTATATCATCTTCTCTTTTAGCTTCTTCTGTTAATTTAGATTCTATTGTTTCAATAATTCCTAAAGGTTTTAAATTAGAAGACGATGGTTCTTTCATAGAGTCTATAGTTTTTTCCATATACCCATTTATCTTTTTTATAAACTTATCAGAAAATAAAGGTGTAAGAGAATCTTCTTTAAATCCAAAGTCAAAAAACTTATACTCTATATTAAACATTATAGTTTGTTCTCTTTCTGTTAATTCATTAAAGTCTTTTTTAATTTCATTAATTTCAGACTCTGTAATAAACTCATTTAATAGTTGTCTGTTTAACACAACAATCTCACGTCCCTTACTGTTTTTAACTATCTTAATAGCTTTAATAAACTTGTTGTCTGGTTTAGATTTAATTATATCTTTTAATCCATTTATTAAACCACTCTTAGTAGATGTAGGATAAATAATACCTTCCATATTTTCTACCATTTTATCAGATATTAATTTATTTATAATCTTATTTTTTTGGTCTTTAGTTTTATATAGTAATCCTTTCTTATCGTTATAAGCCTCTTCCATTATAGATTGCATATAAGGAGTGTATCTTATATCTGTTACAGAAGCTCTCTCTAACATACTGTCAAATAATTCTAAAGCATGTGTTAGAATAGGATTTTCAAATAAACCTCCCATATTTCTTTTAGGGTCATTCTTAACATCTTCAATCTTTTTAACTACACCTCTTAACTCTAAAGGATTTTTTTCAATAGATTGATGCACTGTAAACGCCTTACCTATAGGTTGAGCTACGTCTTTATTAAATTGTTCTAAATTATATACAAGTCTTAAGTCTTTTATTTCATTATCTGACATTGAGCTACTACCATAAGTGTCTTTTAACCATTTTTTAAAGTCTGAACTCTTTTTACCAGGTTTCTTTTTTGTACCTAACAGTTGCTCTATTGTAGCAGAAGAAGAAACAAATCTTTTACCATCTGTTGTTTTTTGCCATTCAAAATACTTTTGTACAATATCAGATGTATATATATCTTTAACTTCTTGTAAAGAATACCCCAACCTTCTTAACATTACAAACCCTGCTACAGACTGTTCGTTTAATCCTAATCTATCTGCATATTGATGTTTAGCATTATCTAATACTATATTTAATAACTGAGCTAATCCAAACCAGTTTCCTACTCCGTCCTCAGCGTTTCTATCATCATAAAACTTATCTACTTTTCTTCCGTTAATATCTACTTCAAAACCTAACTCTACACCACTAACAGAAAATATATTTAAACTTCTTTGTAAAGCAGCTACAATACCTACAAGCATTTTAGTAGGTACATTTTCTTTAAATGTTTTTGAGTCTCCTATAGGAGTTAATTGTGATTCTACTGTAGGTCTTTCTTTTCCAATTACACTCTCTACGTCTGATACAAAATCTATGTTTGCTGTAATTTCTTTTCTTACATCTTCTCTACTAACTAAATCTACATATAAATCAAAAAATTCATTACTATCATTTCTCCAATCATCAGTTGATTTTATTTCATCTTTGTTATATTTAAAATTCATGTGAACTGAATCACCATCTAAGTCAGCTCCCCAGTACGCAGAAACTTCTGCTGGTATAGTTATCTTAGATGTAGGACTTCCTTTTAATTGTCCGTGAAATCCTTTTACTATAAATACACTTGTACTTACCTTACCGTGTGAAGGTATTCTAGTTCCTAAAAACAAATTCCCTTCTTTAACTCCTTGTTTTTGTAAATAACCAGGTACAAATGCTTCTGAAACTACAACTTTTTTACCATCAATAGTCATTTCTTCAAAAGCTTTCAAACCCATACCTAATGAAGATGACTGATAAGCGATACTTCCCTTTGTATACATCTTAGTACCCTTCTTAGCTACCCTACCATTAGCTATAGAGTTATATACAGAATTTATTGCAGGATACCTTCCATCTATATTACCAAACATAGAAGCAATTAACTGTCCAAATACTGCTGGGTCAACAGAATCTTTGAAATTATCCATTTCATTAAACACATCTTTTGTTGTTGCCTCGGAAGATGTAATCATTCCTTCATCAAGATTTCTCTCTTTGTTAGATTTCTCCATTACATTTTTACGAAGTTCTAACATTCTATTAAGAGTCTCCATGTCTTTAGGAGAGTTCATGTTGTTAGCTAGATTATAAAATAATTGCGAAGGAAAGTATCTTTCTTCTTTTTGTTTATCTAACTCTAATTGTATTCCTAAACCTTTACCATCTAAACCTTTAAATTCTCTGTTAGAGTCATATCTATCTCCTTTTATAAACAACTCATCTTGTTTGTCCATAATAAGGTCCATGTTCTTATACTCTTCTTGTAAAGATTGTTCTTCTGTAACACCATCATGTATACTACTAATTTCACTCAAGTTCCTTACATCGTATATATACTGACTTCCCTTTTCTCCGTTAATACCATCAAACCATAATTTAGCAGATGACTCAGAAGCCGCTATAACTAAGTGTCCATGACTAAATGTATTGTCTTTTGACTCTGTGAAGTATAAAGAGTCTCTTACATCATATGTAGGTATTACTGCGTCTGCTATACGTCTATTTCTTTCCCTTAATACATTAGCTATATTTTTATGTATCTTACTTGTATTTTCCATGTCTGGAGTCAAGACTTGTACAGCAAACTTTAAATATACGGTATTGCCATCTTCTTGTCTATAATTATATACAAACTTATATACACCTCCTACATCTTTAACTCCTCCATACTTTTCTGTAATTATTTTAGCTTGCTGTGGTAATATGTATCCTGCTGCATCATTTTCTATCCAAGCTTCTACTCCTTCAGGTATTTCGTTTTCTGTATATATATTACCTTCTTTATCTACATAATAATCTTTTGTAATAACAGGTTCAAATGTTGTGTTATGGTCATACGTAGTGTGAGAAGCAATACTTCCAGCTAATCTTTTAATATAATCTACCTCATCTTTAGCTTGTTTATGGTCGTATCCTAATAGTTGTTGAGCCATAAATTTATTAGCTATATAACTAGTTAAAAAGTTTTTAATTTGTTCTTCTGTTCTGTTTTGCCAAGATTTATTATTGTCATACAAGTCAGGGTTTTTTCTTAATTCTAACATAAACTTATTGTACTCCTCGTCTATCTGTTTGATTTGATAATTACCTTTTTTATCTTTTACAATAGTATAAGGAAACACGTCACCACCTTTTATATACTTGTCTTTTAATGCTGGATTATTATATAGCGTTTCTAAAACTTTATTTCTACTAGCTACATCTGTTATAGCTATAGACTTAACATAATATCTTCTACTCTTATCAGAGAATGTACCAATAGCTTGGTCGTATAAAACAGACTCTCCGTCTTTTTGTTTTTGTACTGTATTTAAAAAATGATACAAATCAATAGCCATCATTTCAGATGGGTCTATTTCTGTCATAGATTTAGCTCCATTGTCCCATCTCTCTATGGTTTGTTGTCCTGGAGTATATCTATACATACCAGCATGAACACTTATGTCAAATGGATTGTCTAGTATCTCTCCAGTTCTCCCATCAAATAATATATTCTTTTCCATTTTTTCTTGTATCATTTTAGAATATATATTATTCTTAGGATTGAATATACTTTTCTTTCTTTTATCTATACCTAATATTTGTTCTACCGAATCATAAGCTTGATTATGTAATGCGTTATTATTATTAAATATACTAATACCGTCACCTGTTACGTTGTCTACAATAGACAAATAGTTCATGGGTCTAGACAATACCATAACTTCTCTTAAAACTTGTTTAAATGATTGTAAATTATTTTTAGTATAATCATAAGCTTGCGCTTGTTCATTTACTTTAGTAGTCCACTTTTCTGTTTTTTTGTTAAACAACATCCATCTACCATGCTTTAGATTAATTCCTTGTAATCCTACTTGTGATTCAAAAAACACATCTGTTAAAAACATTGGTTTGTTGTTCCATATAATTGTTTCGTTTAATACAGCGTCTATATCTATTCTTTCAAAACCATCTGTATCTTTAAATAAAGTTTCTAATATAGCTACTGTACCTTGGTGCTTAGAAGATTCACTATAGTTGTCTTCTGCAACTTTGTTGTATATATTTTCTAAACTAGACATTTTTTGTTTCTGTTTAGCTTTAGATAAATTAGACCAACTGTCTATCATTCTAGTAATAACACTTTGTTCTGTTGTTCTACTTAATAGCGTGTTATCTTTCCATTCATATTGTCCTTCTTTTATAAGTAACATATCTCCTTGTAATCTTTCAATTACCATACTCTGGAATATATTAGATATTTGTAACAACTTAGCATCTGTATAGTTTTCGTTTTCAAATACTTTGTTATCTAATATAGAAAGCATTTGTTGTATTTCAACAGAGTTACTTTCTCTTACCATCATTATAAAATCTTCTGGATTCTTTTTTACCTTTTTAGCAAGATTATATAATTGGTACATTAATTTCTTTCTTTCAAAAGGAGACTCTGTTTGTTTTACATTGTATATTTCTGCAACTGCCTTAAAAAAGTTAGTAAGAGTTTTAGGCATATTCATGTTCTTTAACTCGTCATTATGCTGGTCAGCTAAATTTAAATCTGTTTCATCGTTAAGTTCTTGTTCCTCAAATTGTATTGTAAGTTGTTTCCCTTTTTCAGAATCAAGACCTATACCTTTTTCTTTAAGTATTGCTTCTATTAACAATTTATCACTACCAGCTAAATTCTTTTTATACTTAGGATTAGTTGTATATAAAACAGCTCTTATATATTGTTTTAACTGGTCTTTTTGTTTTTTCTTTAATGACTTAGAATTAATTAGTCCAGACTTGTCTATTCTTTTAATTACATTATCTGCTATTTGTTCGTCTGTTAATCCCTTGCCTAACTCATAATTTAAAAATGTGTGAACTAACGAATATTCTGTAGCTTTTCTAAATGAAGCTTTTTTAGCTCTGTTAATTCCTGCGTATCCTGAATTTTGTATATCACCCTTTTTACCAAAGTTTAATAGTATGTGTTTCATTGCAGCCTCTAACGTAAGGGTAGGTACTACATCGTCTACTAAGTTTAAAAATTCCCTAGCTTCTTCGTCTGTAGCAAGTTTTTTAGTTTCTTTATAAAACTTAATTAAATCCTCTTCTAGTTGTTTTTGTACTTTACTATCCTTAATTATAGAGTTTAAACTACCATACGTATTAGCTTCTAATGTTCTTACAAAAGACTCTTCTAGTATGTGTGTCTGTTCTAAATTAGATAGTTTTTTAGCTATAGCTCCACCTCTTCTTTTTGTAGTAAGTTGTGTTATAAGAGATGCGTATAGTTCTGCTGTTTTAGTATCATCTACACCTTCGTTCTTTACAATGTTTGTTATAATGTCCTTAATATCACTTTTAACTTCATTACTATTATTCATGATACCTTTCTGTAACTCTACAAATGTACCTACTGTCATAACAGTTCCTCCTACATCAATTAACGTTAGTTCAGGATATTGTATGGATGTTAAATCAAATATATCTGATTCAACTAATAATTTATTTACTCTTTTAATTAATGGAGATTCAGCTTGCATTCTATACCAAACGTGTCCTGATTCGTGTATAATATCTGTTCCTACAGTTCCTCCTTCTGTAATTAACAGTGTACTACCTATTGCTAATGACACAGCTTGATTACCAAAAGAGTCTAATAACTTTCCACTTACAATATAAGCTTGGTCTGCAGGTACCAATCCTTTTTTTATAAGCCTTTGTAACATAATATATTCACCAAGACCTGCGTTTGTATATACCTCATGGTTTCTTCTGGGTACAGCTCCGTCATATTTTTCAAATGTATTATCTTTAGAAGGTTTTGTTTCTTCTTGTGATACTTTAGATTTTACTTTTTCATAAATAGATTTTATTTTATCTTTAGTCTCTTTTATCTTTTCTTTAACCGTAGTAGATTTTTTTGCTCTTGTAATGTTTTCGTCTTTAACATCATAGTCTCTATATTCAATAGTTCCTATTACTTGACCGTCAACTTCAGCAACCATTTTATATTGGTATAAATCATTACCAAATTGAAAAAATAATTGACCGTCTATATTAACAACATTTTCTTGACCGTCTTTAGGTAAAACTAGTTTTATTTTTACGTCTACTGTATCTTGTGATATATACTTAGCTAAAAATGTATCTACAGTTTGGTTACCTACCTTACCTTCTCTATTGTAAAATTTAATTTTACTACCCTTGCTGTCTGTTATTGTATAACTATTACCTGATTTAGTAGGAACTATAGAAGAAGCTTTTACTATAATTTCACCACCTTTTTCAGCTATAGCTTTAGCTAATTTTTTAACTTTATCTAGTATTGGAATTTTTTTACGAACCTTTTCTGATTTAGGTTCTTCAGGTAATTTTACTTCTTTTTTTTCAGTTACCGCTTTTTTTTTACTTTCTCCCTGTTTGTTTGCCCACTCCGTGTATGACTCTGTAATAGTTCCGTTTTGTTTACCCTTCAAATATTCTTCTGCTTTTTTATAGGTCTCTACAGATACACCAGCCATACCTTTCATCTTCTTTTTTAACTCAGTAAAAGCTCTTCTTATTTGTTGTGAAGTTTTTGACTTTTTTAATATTCTTTCAGCTCTATCTACAGCGTCAACTACATTTTTTGCGACTAATTTTTTTGCGCTTTCTGAAACTTCTTTTGGTGTTTTACCTCTTAAGCCTTGTACTGTCTCTACACCTTTTTTAGCTACCCCTCTTACAGTGTCTGCACCTTTCTGAGCTACTCCTTTAACAGCGTCAAAAGCTCTACTTAAAAACCCCTTACCTTCTTGTTTTTTCTTAGACTCTCTGTATTCTTCTATAGACATACCAGATTCTTTAGCTTCCCTAGCTGTCATTCTTTTTTCACCCTTCTGTGTAAATTTTTCCGTTTCCTCAGAAGTTAATCTCTTTTTATATCTTTTGTCTGCTTTCCCTTCTTTAGTTAAGACTTCTTCTTTTTGTAAATAGAAATTTTCTATCTCGTTTTTAAGTTTCTTTTCTTCTGCTTTTAATACTTCTAAAACAGCCTTTTCTTCCATCTTAATATCATTCAGCTTTTGTTTCTGATTTTCAGTAGAAACATTTTCTTTAACTTTTTTTCTTTGTTCGTTAAATATAGACTTAACTTGTTCTTGTTGTGAATTGTTTCTAGTTAATCTATTTTCTCTATAAAAAACTTGTTTAGCTCCAGCTTCTGTTAATGTAGTGTTTACAGAATGTTTATTATAGTTTTCAGTCATTCTGTCTATAGTCTGAAATATATTATCTCTTCCTTCTTCTGTTAGTTTTCCGTCTTGCACTTGTTGCTCTATTACAGATTTCATTTTACTAGCATCTCCCTCGTAATTCCATATATGGTCTGCTACTAACTCGTCAGATAAGTTTTGGAAGTCTCTCATAGATTCTTCTGAATAGCTTCCGTCTTCTGCTAATAATCTTAATCTTTCAGTTTTCTCTATTTTTTCATCTAACATTTTTTGTCTTTCAGCAGCTCCATCTACCACACCTCTTACTCCCCCCATAGCTCCTCCTAAACCTACAGAAGTCCAAAATATGTCTCTAGCTTCTTTAGTAAAATTACCATCCGCATCTTTTATATAATCTGTATATGAATCATAACCCTTACCTTGTACATCATTTAAGTTAGCGTATTTAATCCATTCTTGATATGTTTCTTGAACTCCTTCAGAAAATCCCTCTACTCCTGCATAAACACCAACTGTAGGTAAATTTATAAGACCTCTTTGTACTAAGGGTTTTATAACTCCACCGACACTAGCGCTAAAAGCCATTGGTTTTGGAGTTAGTCTAGCCACTCTATTTATGTTCATAGTTTTACCTAGCCCTCCAAATAATATTCCATATTGAATAATGTCTACCGCTGCCCATTTAGAGTTGTCCCAAACAACTCCACTTGCAGCACTTGCAGCTTGTTCTTTTGTTAGTCCTTCCTTAATACCCTGATTATATGTTTCACCTCCTAAATATACACCTTCAAATGTATTGGCAGCGAGACCACCTCCTATCATTTGTGAAGCATTTCTCGCTCCTTTTGTAACTATAATACCAGCTTTACCCGCATCAATAGCTAAATGTTGAGCTAGTCCAGAGCCTCCAACTCTATTTGTACCATACAATAACTTTGAAACCTTTTCCCCTCCAGATGTAGTAGAAACTACCCTACTCATTTTTCCAACTTTTCCACTTTGAGCTAATCCTTTCATAGCCCAACTTCCAAATCTACCACCTATCATCGCTCCTCCACCATAAGGAATCATAAACGAAGCAGCGTATGGAATTAATCTAGCAACTTTAGAAGACCACATTTCTGCTTTAAACATGTCTTGCCATGTAACATCTTGTAAGTCTTCTGATATAATTAATAAATTTTCATTTTGCAAATCTGTTCCTTTTTTCTTTAACCAATCCCCTACAGCTGTGTTTGGTTCGGGGTCATTAGGAGATATAACAGCTGACACATAATCTATAGCATCTCCTGTACCGTACACTAAATCTCCCCAACCCGCTCTTATAGCTCTACCTGCGTCTGATGTAAATCCTCCTATAACTGCATCTGGGTCTACCATAGAAACACTACCTGAAGCGTCTTCTTGTATAGGCTGCATAAATCCACCCATTTCGTTTTGCAACATATTTCCTGCCGCTCTACTCTCGTAGTATTTGTCTATATTTTCTTGTTGCTGTACTTGTTCTTGCGAAGGTCCTAATAAACTATTAAAAACATCTGTACTACTTTTTCCATCATAACTTTCAATAGCTTCGTCTGGTGTAGAAATTAAATTAGTTTCTTGTTCTGCTGGTAAATCATACCCTGTAATATTATCTGCCATGTTATTTCTTTAATGTAAAATATTTAGACCACTTTTTGTTTGTTTGTTGGAATTTTTTAAAAGTTTCTTTATCTGTATTTTTAGAATACCAGTTCATAAATCCTTTTGGTCCTTGTTTTAAAGCTTCTTGTAGTGTTTTGTCTTTACTAATTAATGAGCTTAATCCAGACGTAGCTTGTTCAAATAATTTATTAGTTTGTTGCATATCTCCTTCTGAAGCTTTTTCTGATTCTGTTAATAGCCAGCTCATTATCATTGGTGATGTTAAGTGTCCATTTTCTGCACTTACTCCACCTACAACCAAACTAGTTTCTATATTAGACTTATATGAAGTTGCTACTTGTGGTAAAATTTCTGTATTACCCTCTGTGTATATATTTGCTAAATCTAATTCTAATCTATCTTTTTGTTTTTCATAATAAGCAGCGTTTGACTTTTTAGTTTCATATGAATTTTTTTCATTAATAACCTTACTTAAACTTTCGCTGTCTGTCATTTCATCCATTTGTTGTCTAAAAGAAACATTGTTTAAATCTACAACATCATAAAAAGCGTCATCCGCACTAAAGGTATCACTATCTATTAATTCGTTTATCATAACTACCTCTACAGGTCTATCACCCATATTGTCTCTTATTTTTTGTAAATCGTTTTTATTTGTATTCCTAGTAATTAACATTGATGTAGGTTGTCCTGTTTGCGGGTCTACTCCTGAAACTCTGAATCCTAAATAAGTACCATTGTATTTTAGGTCCATAGCCTCTTCTTCTCCATAAGGATTAAATCCTAGAGCTCCAAGTCCAAATCCTCCAACAGCACTAATCCCCGCTACTACTGGAGCCGCTACACCTGTTGTAACCAATCCTGCACCAAACCCTACTGTTCCTGTTGTACCTCCAACTTCTAATCCTCTTTCCCACCATGTTCCAGTTATATCATCATCTGTTACTAATACTCCGTTTTCATTGTACAATCCTTTTGATTGCATATTATTTATTGTTCCATTTTCAGAAAAATAAGAGTCACCATACTGAGCTGTCAAAACTGCTGTTTGTATGTTTTTGTCTGTTAATATTTGTCCAGATGTATTCATTTGGTCTCCAGAACCCATCCATTTTTCATAACCTCTTGACTCTGTGTCATAACCACCTATTCCTGCCCATAATTCTGTGTATGATGTATTGTTATTTTCAGGGTCTAAACTTTCTAATAATTGTTGGAACCCACTTATTGAACCAGTACCATGCTCTTGTTCCATATCTAAAACATCATTTACTGTAAACCCATCTATAGAACCCTTATAATTTTGTAAAAGTTCTGGAACAGCGTCTAAGTTTTTTTCAAACTGTAAAACATAACTCGTTTCTATTGCTTTTGTACCATACACCTCTTGGTCTTCTTCCCATCTTAAATTTTTTCTAGTCCATACTTCTACCGCTTGTTGGTTTTCTTGTAAAGTATTTCTGTCTATACCAGTATCTCTTGACATATCATTTAGTATCGCTACCTCGTTTTTAGCATAAAAATCTTCATAACTTATTTCTTGACCATTGTCAGTGTCTTCCATCATAGTAGATAAATCCCAATCTCCTCTCATTCCCACATAATCAAATTCGTCTGTTTCTCCGTTTATAAAAGCGGTGTATCTTTCATGGTCTCCAGACATAATTAACTTTTGTGTTTCTGGGTTTTGTGCAGCTGCTGTAAAGTTAGTTAAATTAGCTTTATTATTTGTAACTCTTCTCAATATTGGATTTCCCTTAGTAGGGTCATCGTCTGGATTATTTATATTCATCTTATATTGATTTATATAATAATCTAAATTACCATACAATCTAGCTTGTGTATAGTCTCCGTTATATTGTTGTATTATATTTTTTATATCTCCCCATCCAGAATGTTCTGCATGCCACTTCTTCATATCGTCAACATCTTTTTGTCTACCAAAAGATGAATTTAATATTTGTGTAGCTGTATCTTCCGCCTGTTGTATTTGTTGTTGTATAGCGTTTTGTTGATTTATTCTTTGTGTTTGTTGTTGTTGCAACATTTGCATATATTGCAATTCTTTCAAAGATTCAGAATCTCTTTGACTTTTTCTGTCCTGTGCAGATTTATAACCTGTGCTCAGCGTAGACCAAAATCCATAATCTATTGCCATTATTCTTCGTTTTCGTTTAAGTTAGTATTATCTTCATATTTAGAAGATATATTATATCCTCCCTGTGTATTTGCTAGTCCATTTTTAATTTGGTCTAATAATGAATTAGACCCTCTCATACTTTGTAAAGCATTAGCAAATGTAAGTCCAGCAAATTCAGAAGCTGCTTTCTTGTTTGCTAATTGCATTTGTAAGTTCTCAGTTCTTTTAGATTCTTGTTGCTCGGAGTCAAAGTTTTCTTTAAATACAAGTAATTCGGAATATTGTTTTTGATTTTCTCTTTGTAAAGCTGCGTCTTGAGCAGATACTTCTAATAAAGCAGATGTTCTTTGAGCGTCAAATATACCTGAAGAAGCTAAATATTTTGCTCTATCTCCTGCTGTACCTCTAATACTATTCTCTAATCCTTGTTGATAAGCTTTGTCTATACCTCTTCTAATTTTTAATTCTTCTGATGGATGATACCCTCTTTTAGACAGCTCTTTTGTTTCTCTTAAGTGTTCTTGAAACATAGGGCTTAATTTAGCTTGTTCCATAGGTGTAACATCTTTCATTGCAGCGGCTAAAGCTTTCTTACCCATAACAGCGTTTATTAAAGCGTCAGGACCTCCAAATGAATCCATAATACCATTAGCTACGTCCATCGTACCTTTTAACAACTCTTGAGCAGTAGGACCCATACTTCTCGGTTCCTCAACTGACTCTAATTCTGTGTCAAATTCAAATGCTTCTGGATTGTATGATATTATTTGGTCTAAATCATTTTCTAAATTAGATATATCATAGTCTTCCGACTTTATCTCATCAAATTTAGCAATTTGTTCTGGACTTAAATTTATATCTGGATTAGCTCCAGTTTCAAATATTTTCTTTTTTCTATTTGCTATAAACAAATCAACTTCATCTGTACCTCCCCTATAACGACCAGCTATTCCGTCAGGATGTCCTTTTGTTTTGTCAAAGATATAATCATTTGATAAAATATCTCTACTATGAAAGTTATTTGCTTTATAATTTTTTAACGTAATTTTTTCTTCTGGTAAAATAGTTCCATTTGTTTCTTTTTTTTCTAGTCTTTCTATTTCTTCTTCGTTTTCACTAAAACTATTTACCCAGTCTTTTAAAACATATTTACTTGTACCGTCTTTTGGATTTTCAACTAAAACATATTTATTGTTTGCAGACATATCGGTATCTGTAACCCCTGAATTTGCTACGTCCTGATTTGCTAAATCTATTATTTGTACATTTACCTTGCCTTCTTTTTCTATTAATTTTTTATCTTCTTCAAGAGCTTTTAACTTATTTATATCTTCATTTGTTGAGTTAGTCATATATAGAAGTTTATCATACTCTGAATCAAACTCTGGTAACTCGCTCTTTTGTGTTGATATGTTTATTTTTTCTAATGTCGATAGTATTTTTTCTTTTTCTTTTTCTGTACCTTCAAAACTTCCATCTACAATTGACTTTCTTTGTGATTCTAATTTATTTATAACCGCACCTCTTTGGTCGTTATAAAACATAGAGATTTGCTGATTGTCATTATTTTCTACAGCTTCTCTAAAGGTATTAATGTCAAATACATCATCTTTATTTCCATATTCTTTTTTTAACTCTAAATACTCTAAAGCTAAATTTGTAGTTTTTATGTCTTTATCTATTTGAAATTTTTCTTCTTCTGAATCAGAAGCTTCTAAAGCGTCTTCTTTATTTTTTAAATCCTTTTTTAATTCATTTCTAAGAGCTTTCTCAGAATTAGGTGTACTAAATATTACGTTTTCGTCTTCAACTTGTACATTTGTTAATCTCCCTAAACCTTTTTCTTCGTTCTCATCTTTTTCTTTTTCTATCCTAGTATATTTTTGCTCGTCTGTTTCTCTTGTTCCGTATAACCTAAAATTTTCTTCTCTTTCTGCTTCTAATTCTTCAGATTCTATTTCTTTATCTCTTTCTTGTTGTTCTAATTCAACATTAGTAACATCTCCCTTACCAGATTCTTTATTAGCATCTTTTTCTGCTTGTTCTACTTTATTTGATTCATATAATTCATTAAGGTCGTTGTTTCCGTAACTATACATTAAGTTAGTAAGTTCAGTTTGTTCTTCTGCTGTAATTGTATTGTTATTTTTTTTCTCTTCTAACTCGTTAAACCTAGCAGTATCACTTTCTCTTTTTGTTCTTTCTTCATTTGTTTCTAGTACTCCTGTAGCTTCTTTATTTACTTGTCTTTGATTTTCTAACGCTACCTCTTCTTTTTCGTACATTGGTTCATACACCTCTTCATAATACCCATCTATTTCACTATATTTTTCAATAGGTACCCCTTCATATTTTGCTGCTATTTCTGGATTTTCTGCAAATATCTCATCTATATATTCTTTATTTTTTTCTAACTCTTCTATTTCTTCTTCCCTCCATTCTTGGTCGAGTAGTTCTTGTTCATCCAATTCTTCTACTTCATCCACATCTTCTACTTCGTCTACTTCTACTTCGTCTACTTCTACTGCTTCTTCTACTGCATCTTCATTGATATCTCCCTCTAAGTCTTTTTCATCTACTTCTTCCTCTTTCTTTTTCTCATTATACTTTTTTTGTGCTTCTGCAGCTTCTCCCATGTTAATTCTGTTCCCACTTTTATCTTCTGCATAAATAAACGCATCTTTAATTCCAGCGTCATTCATAGCTTTCTTTATTGATTCTGCGTCTTCTAATGTATTTGCTCCGTCTTTTCTTTCAGCTGTATAGCTATATATTATCCCTTTATCTAATTCTTTTTTGATTACATATTCACCGCTTTCTTCTATTTTATCAAATACTGCTTGTGTTTTTTCATTTACATCTCCTTCGACAACTCCTACTTTAACTCTGTAATTTACCCCACCTGTGTTAGATATATTCTCCATCCTAATAGATAATTCTAACTTTTCAGCTTGGGCCATTGGAATTCTTGTTGAGCTCAATTCATCATTTTCTGTTTTCTCTGCATAGGTAAACGCGTCTACAAATCCAAAATTTCTAAGTTCTTTTTGAAGTCTGTCTGCTGCTTCTTTTGTTGTAACTGGCCCATCTTCTACCTTATACATACTGTACCTGTATAAAATTCCTTTGTCAAGTTCTTTAATTACTGTATATCCTTCATCTTCTCTTAGCCTGTTCAACAGTGATTGTGTTTTTTCATTTAATCTTTCACCTTCCCAAACTCCAACTTGAACCTTATATTCTAATTTAGGTAATGATGTTTCTTTATCTACCACCACCTCTTCTTCAGGAACTATCTCTTCTTCAACTACTACCTCTTCTTCTATTTCTTCTGAATCGGATTGAATCATATTTAAGTCTCTAGTAATATTACCACCTACAAAATCTTCACTATTTGTCTCTATTTTTTCCAATTCTTCACCTGCATCATTTTTTATGGAAATAGTATAATTTTTATTAATGTCTATATTTTCTGAGGTATAAGTACCATTCTCATCTGCTGTAACTACTTGTGTATTTCCATCCTGGTCTGTTATAGTTACTTTAGAATTTGGTATTATATCTCCTGTTTTTGTGTTTGTTACAACTCCACTAATTTTACCTGAAAGAGGTTCTTCGGACACTAATTCTTCTTCTGTTGATTCATTGTTTAATATTGTTTCGTTGGTATTCACCCACTTTATTTCTTCTGTGACTCCTCCTGTCTTTGGTTGTATACCATTATTATCATTTGTAGTCATTGCTGTTAAATCTACATTTTCACCATCTTTAACAGAATTTTGATATTCTTCTGATTTATTATAATCGTTTTTTACATATGTATGTTCGTTCTTCACAACTTGTATACCATATTCATAGGCGTCAGTTTCATGTATAGTCACTAATCTACCTTCAGTATGATATGTTGCCTCGTCTTCTGATTCTACAACGTTATCCGCTGTATCTTCTGTTACAGCTTCAAAATGAAAATGTGGTCCACCATCTGCGTTTCTTTCATCCAATATTCTTATGTTGTGTCTTTTACAAAACGCTAACCCATCGTCAGTCATTTTTATCTTACCCATATTAGAATAATCTGACGGGTCAAAGTCTTCTCCAAAAAAGAATTGTAACATAGAAGCGTCATCACTACCCCAAACACCTACATCCATAGCGTCAAATGAATGGTGTCTAGAACCTGGTTTACCTCGTTTAGTAGAGGTAATAGTCCATCCTAACTTCATTCCATATAACTCTTGTACAAAAGCGTTTATTTCGGAACTTAATTCTCCTCCTGAATCATTTCTTCTTCTAATTGTTGGATTTGGCATTATGAATACATATTATTAGATTTCCACTTCTTTATATTTTTTTCTGCTACCATAGCAATTTGTTTATCTGACATAGTAGATTTAAACTGGTCAGAAGCGTGGTCATATATACCAGCTCCATCTCCTACCTTAAAAGGTAACGCACCTCCACCTGCGTATATACTTCCATCTGAAGTTACAGGCATTGGATTATTTTGATGTGTTTCAGGACCAGGAGTTATTCTACCTCCTCTCATTGCTTCTCTTATGGGTTTTGCAGCTTTAGAGTAATTTTTTTCAGCAATACCTTCTTCTACAGTATTTTGATTATTTACAATCAATTCATTGCCTGTAAACTCTGCTGTTACATTTTTTAAATTAACCCCTCCTGAGTTGTAATTATATTTCATCCCACTTGCTCCCATTGTGTTTTGATTTGATAAAGCTCCTCCATAAATAGTATTTCCTTTTGCTTTTCTAGATAAATCTGACATTAAATTTCTTTTTTTTCTTTCTTCTATCATGTTTTGGGAATACAAATTTTTTGTTTCTTGCTTTATCTCTTGTTCTTGTCTTTTTAGTTTTTTAGATTTTTTACTTCTAAATAAATATCCTAAAGCAGCTGCAGCGATAGGTACCCACGGAGCTGCTACTCCCGCCATCCCCATTACTGTTTTTGCAGCCATATAATCTCCTACCCCCATACCTACAGCCTCTGGAGTTTTATATGTATACGGATTGTTGTCATTTGCTATTGTGTAAGCCGCAGCTGCTATCGCTCCACTTCCCGCTGCGGACATTCCAGTGGCAGCTGGATTTGGTATTGTTGCTGGAGCTGCCCCCATAACTCCTTCTGCTCCTGCTACCCCTTTTACTCCTGCCACGTGTCCCACATCTCCTACTGGAAAATTTGGTATTGTTGCTGGAGGAAGCGCTGTCATTCCTTGAGGAAGCCCTTTATCAATAACTTTTTGACCTATTTTACCTATGGGGCTTGATAATTTATCAACCGCTGTACTAGCTGTTGATATATTACTCATTCCTGATGTTACCTTTTGTTCTATAGATGGAGATTCGTAATACTCAGAGGGAATGTATCCTTCTGGAGCGTCTTGTAAAGCTTCTCCTTGAGCTTGATTATATAAATCTCCCGCATCTTGATAAGTATATGCTGAAGAACTGTAAGGATTAGTAGGATTAAATTCTGATAAATCAGCTCTCCTTCTGTCCTGTAATTGATTCATTAAGTCTAAGTAATTTGCCATTAGTTATATGATTTTCGGTATTTTGCAAGTATTGCAAAGATATTAAATTTATTTATACTTCTTGTCATGTATGATATATTTATGTATGTACCTCTCATTCTAGGTCCTGAACTAACAACATCTCTCAACGGAAATCTTAATATACCTTCTTGGTACTTTGCTAGTGTACTAGCATTTATATCTATAGTACCTTGACCCGATACCTCTGTATTAAATATTGCAAGCTGATTAGTTAAATTTGCTTTAGCGTCAGGAGTCATTACAATTTTAGCGTTATCAAAAACTTTAACATCTGAAGGTATTTCTGATATAGATTTAGTCACAGTACTCATCGCTATATCGCCTGAGGCTGGAGAAATGTTTTCGTCAAAAAACATGTTCTTGTAGCTGTGAATTTGTTCGTCCCATTTCCACACAGATAAATGATTACTATTAAACATGTAAGATGTATTACCAGGAGCTCCTGTATATGGTCCTTTTTCATCTAAATAAATATCACTTTCTGTAGAAGTTACATATCCACCTATTGACATCCATCTTCTTGGTGTAACAGAATAATAAGATGTAAAAGCATTTATAGATTCACTGTAAACTATAGTTCTTGATGCTGTACTAGCTATTTGATAGCGACTTTCTCCTGTACCAACACTTCTAACGTCTCTATTATTTTCAATATCTAAATCAGAACTATGCATAGTAATAATTAGCTCATTGTTTTTATAATCAAAAATACTTGTTATTCCGTTAAATTTTAAAGCGTTATCACAAATAAAATTTCTTCCAATTTTCTTTTTACTGTCTAAATTTCCGCGAATAGAATTGTCAAATCCCTTAATAATATTTTCAAAAGCGTTTCTTTGTCCTAAATCGTCAGATAAAACTTTTAAAGTCTCTCCTGTATACTGTATTAGTTTTGCATAAGTATTATCTATATAATATATAGCTTTTTCTGTAGAGACAACACTTTCCATATGTCTTGTTCCAAACTTAGTTGATATATATAGATGATTTTCAACTGTTTCTCCTGTACCTGTAAATAGAGAAGACCCTAATTCATCCGCTATCATAGATATAGGATTTACTAGCAATTTTGACATTGCTGACTCTTGCAATACATATATATCATTTTTCCATTTTGCTAATCTTGTAACTTCTCCATACTGACTTTCCATATCATGAAAAGAAAACTGTTTAAATACTTTAAAAGAATCCTCAGATTCTCCAGATATTTTTGTTTCAGAATATACAATTTGATAGGGGAGGTCAAGTGATTTACATGTTTGTGTTTCATCTATAGATATTGCTGATTTTAAATTGTTCTCTTGACTATATACATCATTAATCTCCCAATCATTAGTGTTTATTAATATCTCACCTGCGTCACTAGTTATTGAGGAGTCTCCTATATTTGTATCACCAGCTCCTAAATGATAACCTAGTCTCATGTCAGTATTAGTTTCTGATTCTACAGGAAAAACTTGCCATCTAGCATATGACTTTTTTTCTATATCACAAGCTGTTTTTTGATGCGAATAAAAATTAACAAACGTGTCTCCTCCAAAAACTTTAGATAAATGATTTGCGTCTGAGTCTCCATTCGCATCTTTTTTAATAGGATGAAAATTACCAGCAGGTATATATCTTGTTGATACAATAGAATTTAGACCTGGTCCTCCATAAGGTATTATGTTCCTTACTATTGAACATAAAAATTTATATGGTATATATGATGGACCTCCAAATTGTCCATGTGCATTGTCTATACCAGTGTTACTAGTACTATATGCTCTATCATTAACTTCATTAGAAATTTGACTCATACATCCATGAAAATCCCCACGTCCTACATTTTGACCTGTATTCCAACTTCTGTTTTCTAAAACTGCAGATAAGTCTCTAGGGTTTAAAAGTCCTCTTTTTTCTCCCGCTACTCCATCTCCATCTATTTGTATAAGAATACTTCTTAATCCTGTTTGTACTGTTGACTTTGTATCGTAAGTTCTACAAGCGTCATCTGGACCACTAGCACCTGTGTATTTTACACCCTCTATCATAGAAAATAAAAACGATGTACCTCCAGAAGATTCTTGTTTATGACTTCCAGATGTAACCGCCTCTCTTCTTGCTCCTGAATAAAACCCTAATGTATTATTAGAAAATCCATTCATACTATTGTCTGCGTCAGATTGACTACCAGGTGTAGCGAAAGCTTTTTCTCCTTCATCTATCATCAACACACCGTTTTTAAAGAATGATTGTGACACTACCTCTCCTTCTTCTAATTCTTTAGCGTTTAATATCTCATGATGATAAACATCGTGAAATTGACTAGCTCTATACTGAGTATTAAACGTACCTCCAGGATTGTTATAAGCTTCACTTATTTGTTTAGTTGAATGACCAGAAGCGTATCCAGCTCCTCCGTCAATAGACATACCTATTCCGTAATATGTATCATATATATAATACTTTGCAATTAAAGCTCCGTATCCGTCATCATCACTACCTATATCTATTTTTTTACAATATCTTAATGTGTTATCTTTAGATAATTCATCATTATGTGGATGCCAACTTTTACCTGTTGTTGCATTAAAATTATTCTGTATTCTATGTAAACTATCAGGTGTTCCATCGTTAGTAACAGCTCCTGGTTCTGCAGTAGGTTGTGGTCCAAAAGAAGTTCCTGAATGATTCCGCATACCAAAAGGACTTCCGCTAGGGCTAGAATTTGACTCTCCTGTTGTTTTTAAGTCATAAACCAACTTCATTATAGCGTCTACACGTACTTTATCTCCTGTTCTGTGAGCATATGGAGACATTCCAAAAGCACTATCAGGACTGTCTAATGTAAATACACTTCCTTGTACAGCTTGAGCGGAAGCTCCCTTTAAATAATGTGTATGGGTATTACTAGATAAATTATGTCTATTAACTGGAACAGTCATTTCTTTTACATTAGGCATTACCTCATAACATCCAAAATAAGCACTATGTCTTCTCTTTGGGTCTGGGGTAAAAGGAGTTCTATGACCTGTTAAAGATGTGTAATCCATTGGGTTTTGCCAATATTGAAAATTACCATTATTTTGAACCATCGCTTCTTCAAATTCATTCCAAGCAAAAACTAGGTCTCGTTTATTAGAACCACTAGGCAATAAATTGAAATTTGAGTTTGTGTCTGCTGTAAAACCTAAATTTGAATTTTCCGCTAATCCAATATAACCATTTAAAACACTATCATATGTTTCGTGTATTGTTTGGTCTGATAAACCGTTAATAAACTGGTCTCCATCTTCTTCAGAACCTATTCTTTTGTTTGAATATCCTTTCTCTACACTATTGTGACCATAAGCTACTGTTTGATTAAGTATACCTTGTTGCAAAATACTTTTATCTGATTCTTGTCTTTCCGCTCTTACTACTCTAAAACCAGATATTTTGTCTCTAACATTACCAGGTATTCTAAATTCAAAATTTACAAATAAATCTAAAGCATAATGAACATTATCGTAATAATTAGGAAATACTTTATAATGAGCAGGTATTTGTTTTACTGTATATTGAGAGTCTAAATAACCAGAGTGTCCTACAAGAGTATTAGGACTTATAAAACCACTGCCACTCGAACTAAAATTCACCTGCCCATTTGAACGAGCATAAGCTGCGTGCAAATCTAATCCTGCTCCAGTATTAGTAGTAGTTGAAGCTGTTATATTGGTTGGGGGAAATACGTTGTAGTCGTAACTAAATTCTCCATTTTTAATATATCTCACTGTTGGTCTAGAAGAAAAATATCCTGCTGTTTGATTAAACCAAGAAACATCTATAGAAGGGGTTGTACATCCATATATAAAAGAAGTTTTATGGTCTCCCACCCTATCTAATGTTCCAAACAATCCTTCATCAAATAGTGAGTCTGTTCCGTATGTAGGCATACCAGGATTGTAATCTGAGTCATCTGACCTAAGTCTTCGTAAGGGGTCATTCATTTCTGGCATTTCTATATCGCCTATCCATAATACGTTTCCTGCTCTACCTTTTTTATCGTAAATTTGTACACCAAATCTATACATTTCTCCTCTACGATATCCTTTAAAGTTTCCTGTAGATGGGTCTTTACTTCCCCCTAAAGACATACTAGCTATAAAGTCTGTATCAGTATTATCTGTATTTAATAAACCTGTATCATCTCTAGATATATTATCTGTTTGTAAATCTGTTATAGGTCCAGCTTGTATAAAGGGTGACGAGCTTACGTTGTTTTGAAAATCAACTTGTCTTTGCTTTAAATCAAAAGTTAATCTACATCCCCCTAATTCGTTTTCAGAGTAATCATAACTTTCTCCTCCTAGTGTTAGTCCATCAGATAAATATCTATATTCATGTGATTGTTTTTTTTGGATATTTGCCCTTCCCTTATCTTCAATAACATTAGCACCAATAGTTGTAGTGTCATCTCCTTTATATGTTCTCCACTTTGGCATTCCGTTTGACCACGTTTCTCCTAATGAAGGTGTTACTATACTAGGTTCTGTAGCTACCGAGGCTATTTCATACTCTAGTATTTGCGAATCATTTGATGTAATAGTTCCTGTAATACCGCTTCCGCCTTCATTTATAATATTATATCTTCTAACCTTAACATTCCATTCTTTTTCAGATATTGAGTTATCTAGTCTTTGTAAATTACCAGCAAGTAATATATTATCTTTTATAGCTATGTCTTTACATACATTCCAAGTATTAATATCTATTAATATTGAGTCTATACCTTCAGATAAATCTCCATTCCAGTTAGTATGATAAAATGTTGTTGTATCAGCGCTGCTTGAAAATTGTTGACTACCAACTAATGAAACTCTTATAGGTCCGTCATTTTGTACGTGTAATATGGAATACAATTCAATAATATCAAAGTCATTGTCTAAATCTTTAATTGTAATTTCAAAACCTTGAGAACTAACATCTAGTATAGGGTCTCCTGATGTGCTTCCGTAGTAGTTAGAAAAAGTAGAAAAACTATGTTTGGATGTGTGATACAAATTACTAAAAGGACTCATTACTGTTTCTCCCCCATTAGAAGAGGTGTATTTATAACAATATTGTAGTTGACCTACAGGTAGACTACCATTTATAGTTTTTGTTAAAACTGGTTGAGAAGGAGAGTGAAGTGGAGTTAAATCTAAAACATCTGGCGACAATCTATTCAATCCTGATTTACCTAAATTTAACGACCTAAGTGGATTTATATTATCTGTCCAAAATATTCTAGATATACATTCATTTTCTATAATACCCTCCATTCTTATAGGAGTGTCAACCTTCATGTTTAAATCAGGATATTTATTATTAGCTCCAACGTGGTCATAACAAACCATTAAATCATATACCATTTCAATTCTAAGATTGTTATCAAATTTTACATCTAAAAAAATAGTTTGTGATTTATCTGGGTCAGTAGAAAAATCTACATGAGGCTTTACAATAACAAAGATTACATTATTATTATATGAGTGATATCCAACTATACTAACTTCAAAAGATTCTACGGTTGTAAATGGTCCTGTAACTGAAGTACCAAAAAATGGTATCACTCCAGAAAAACTACCTATTTGATTGTTATTAGGACTTGGAAAAAAATCTCCTACTTCGTTACCATTACCGTCTGTTGTAGAAGGATGCATGTATATTTCAGAAAATTTATCACCAGCTGACGTAGCTCCAGCTTTAGTAATTACTCTTGTTCCTAAAATACCTTCTGTAAGACCTGGGTCATGTGTTTGTTGGCAGATGTCATTTAAATTAAACATCCTTCTGTTTCCTTGAATATTCTCTATAGTAAATGTACTTTGATTTTCGTTTGACAATCTTACATTTAGAGCGTCTCTATAACTTCCTGTAGGCTGATATCTTGGGTCTGGGTCTGAAATCATACCCCCAGTAAAACCCTGAGCTTGTGATATATATTTATTAGAATTTTTTTGTTCTTGTTTTTTAGCCATATTATAAATCTAATAATCCCCTAGTGCTTTTAACAGGCACCATAGTATTCCATATTTTTCCTATTTGTCTTAGTTCTTCTGCAGTAGGCATATTATCATCTCCTCTTGCTTTACCACATAAAAAATACCATCTTTTTTCTAAATCTTTTACAACGTACATGGACAACCTTCCGTTAATATAATCTATATTTTTATGTTGCCACATAATATATTGAGCTACTGCAGTGGTATGACTATCTTTTATCATTGGATATCCTCTATCGTCTACAGGGTACGTAGAACAAACTACAGTTATTTCAGTAATTTGGTCATGCTGAATATTAAGTCTATTGCCTTGTATATAGTACCTTAAAGCTCTTTGTTGCGTGTCTAAAGCGTCCTTACCAACCCTTTCTTTGTGTACTGCCATTGGTTTTAACAACTCTGAATGACGAAAACTTGAGTCTCCTGTGCCAGCTCGTACCCCTAATACCCTTACCATGTTGTCTGGTAATCTTAATTGTTGGTTTAAAAAAATACCTTTTCCTCCTGTTAAATGAGAGCCACTGCATTCTGCGTTTGCATTATCAGACGATAAAGTAAAGTTATTACCATCAAAACCTATAGCATCTTTTGTGATAGTTAAAGTGTTTCCCCCACTACCAACAAAGCTATACCCCTCTAAAGATTCTGTAAAATTAAGACCTGGTGTTGTCTGAGCGGGAATACTCGAAGAGACCACAGTACCATTTAATGAGGATACCAATGCCGTCAGTGTAACAGATAGACTACCACCTATTATTACTTGATGAGGTTGAGCGTTTGAAAGACCAGTAATATTTGTACCAGAACCACCACTAGTGTCTATAAAAATAAGGTCTACACCATTTACAGATATTTTATCTCCATTAGAGGGGTTTGCTGAAAATGTTATTGTTCCTGTAGCTTGAGCTCCTGTAGAAGTGTATGTAAACTCTCTTTCTTCAAATGTATCTCTACTTCCAATTAACAACTCTGCTTCAAAAGCCCATTCTGTCCAAGAGTTAATATTATTACTATAATCTCTTAAACCAAGATTACGACCTACTGTATTATATATTCTTTCTATATGCGTATACATAATTTTATACTGATGCTATAAATACTTCTAGTTGTTGGTTTGCTATACCTTTTACTTTTAATGCTGTAGCATTATCCATTGTAGAACCTCCATTATCACCCTCACAAGTTACTCCTGTATACATGATACTACTGTTTGCAGCAACAGATGTATAGGCAGCGTCAGAAGCCTCATCATCTAAACCAACTTGCAGGGCATCTGTTCCGTCTAAATTAGTAACTCTAATATATCTTACATCTCCCCTTATAAACATTCCGTTATTTACATCATCATTTGAAAAGGTAACTATCTCAACTAAATTACTGTTAACTAATTTTATAATTTTTTTAGTTGAATTTAAAATTCCTGTATATGTATGAGTACAAGTTTGTGCAAAATCTCTTGCATCTGAAGTGCCTGTATCATGCCCTATAGCTAGGGCTTCTGTTATTGTTACCACCAAGTCGGCTGCATTTAAATCCGTATCTGCCATAATTTTTTATTTTATATTGTTTATTACTCTTTTGTATATACCTAATGGCATAATTTTACAATTCTTATATTTCTTTGGTCTCACCCATACTAGTTTATGATAAAAATCATCAAGTATTGGAACCTTATATTTTACCAACTCTCCTGTTTCTTTACTAGCTTTTTGGTCTATTCTAACATGAAAAGCTCTTGTATGTTCTCTTTTGTCTAAATATACATATCCCATATTGTTTGGTAAATGTATTTTTTCTTCTCTAACAACTAAATCTCTTAAAACAATTTCAAAATATCTTTTAACTATATTATAAAATGTACTGTAGCTTATTTTTTTAAGTAAATTATTTTTTACGTTATTATAAATCTCTCTTACTTGCGTATATTTATATTTGTATTTACTACTCATTATTGTGCTTGTTGTCCTCCTATATTTATTTTAGTAGTATCTACATTATCTTCTATTAAATCTTCTGGTGTTTTCATTATTAATGTCATTTCTACTTCTGCCACCCTACTTATCAACAAAGGTATATCTTCATTTGACATAGGATACGAATCTGATGAGTCTAGGTAGGGGTAGATTGGTTTCGGTATAAGTTGATTATTTGATACGATTGTTTCCCACTCCCACGCAATTGAATCTGTTGGATTTTGTAAAATTCCATACACTTCTAATCCGTATTCGTATATGTAAGTATTAGAATCTCTATTCGCTCTAATTCTTAGTCCTCCTACCTCTAATTTTGTTTGACTATTATAATTATAAGGAATAGCGTACGGAGTTTTAATTTTGGTAAATCTATTAGCCCAAGCGTATTGAGCTTCATCTTTTGTTTTTATAGGAACAGGACTCCATCCTGTAAAGTGTCCAGGTGCACTAACGTCTAGAGAGCTAGTAGTTCTTCTTTTAATTCTTGCGTCTGTAATACCATCTCTATTACCTACATTTATTGTATTTGGTATTGTTTCGGTGTATAAAAAATAATCATTATCATTATCGTCTAAATAATTTTTTCCATAATATGTGTTGTTTGTCCAAGCTGCTTGATATTGTTCATTCATCCCAGATACGTTATTCAACGGTAAGGTATTTTGCGCAGTTTGAGATATGTAGTAACTAGGATAATTATAATGGTCTGCAGGATAAATTCTAAACGCTTTAATTGGTTGTATCCAATTTCTATCTAAGGGAGCTCCTGATAATAACTTTTCTTCTATTATCTTTGCTCTATGATAATGTATCCAATGTTTTATTTGTCTGGTACTAATATTTTGCTCTAAAGTTTCACTACCTCCAGACATTAATTCTTTAATGTTGTATGCTATTTCGTTTAATGTCGCCATATAATTATATTAATTACAAAATTACGAATTTTATTCCAATTAAACAGAAATAGGCCCGCACAAATTAATGATTAGACCTATTTCATTTGCACAGGGAGCAAATATCTTTAGATGTGTATCTATTGTTGTTCTTCGTTTGCCTGTACAGTATAATTAGAGCTTTCTATGTTTCCTGTCATTTTTCTCACAGTTATATTTAAAATATCATGTTGATATTGTTCTGGAATACGGTCCCACTCAGTTACACTTAGATGTCTTAAATATCTTATATTAAAAGTGTCAGCAGCAGTAAAATCTAGAGTACCTCCATTATTAAAATAAAGTCTTTCCTCATTACCATTTTGTGTTACCGCGCATATAGGATTATCATCATTTACAGTTTTAAATGGATTATTAGTCATTATTAAAGCGGTTAGTTCGTCATCTGATACAATTCTGCATTCAGCTCCGTTTACAGCAGCGTATGTTAGATGGTGAAAGTTATGTTGAAAATCAACGTAACCAGGACCAATTGTAACCCCTGCTGAATTTTGATTTGCAGATTGCCTAGCTCCAATCATTTCCTTATACTCTTGATTAACTCCCATTAACTCATATCTTTTATTTAAAAACTCTGTAATAGATAAATTTATAAATATATCTTTTTCAGTATTTAAAAAGTATGGTTGATTTGCTTTATCAATCATTAAGTCTACATATTCATACGCTGCAGCTATATTCATTATTTATTGCTTTTTAATGTCCTCTATTTCTTGTTCTATTTGTGATATTGCAGAACCAGCTCTCATTGAATGTTCTTCAACTTTTTCTACTGTTTCTTCTTTAGATTTTTTAGTCTTACCACCTCTAAGTTCTTGTTTTAATAAAGCGTAAGTATCACCATTTTCTTTTAACCATACAATAGCTTGGTCTTCAGTTAATCCAATGTTTAATGTATTGTGTTTCCATACACCATTAACTTTATTTAAAATTTTCTTATCGTAAGCTTTCTTTAAGAATACTCTATGCTCTTTATCTATATCGTCTACATAAGTTAAGAATTTTTCTGAGTTTGAACTAGCTAATTGAATAATCTTTGCTCTTAATAATACACTTTCTATCGTAGTGTCTAAACCCATAAGTAGTGATATATCGTTTACTTCTTTTTCTTTTAATGTAGAAGCTCTTGTAATTGCTTCTGCACTTTTAATTGAATCCGCAGCATTTTGTTGTTCTTGTTTTGAAACATCTTCTATAATAAATTTTCCTTTTATTAAAGGATGGTTTTTTAAAAATGTATATAGTCTATTGTCGTACTCTTTGTCTATATCTAATGTTGTTATAGCTTGGAACATTTCATATCCACTTACTTTATTTCCATTAATATCTACTAGTTCTTTTAACCTACCTTCTTTGTTTGTGTAGGTACCAAATTTACAATAGTTAAACTTCTCTGGTTTTTTTGACTTAATCATTACAATGTGACTCATCTTTTTTTGTTTTTAGTTAATACTCCCTGTTAATATTTAGGTATTGTTTTACCTTTGTTTTCTTTTACTAGTGTGTTTCCTTCCACCCATGTTTTATTAGCTGACTCTGTTTTCCATTTAAATCCAGACTGACCTCCAATATTAAATCTATCTTTTTTACTTTTATCGTATTCTTTAGCGGCCCTTTTTGTATGACCTGGATTTAAGTTATTTAAAAAATCTATAAAATTCATTTTTTTATTATTTAAGAATAATGGAGGGGACAAGCCCCTCCTCTATTCAAATTTACATTACAAGTTCTTAACCTGCAGCAGTTACTGCACCAATAACTCCTTGATGAGCGTACACATACCAGAATGAACCATCAGCTACACACTCAATTCGTTCTCCTCCTATAGCAGCAGCTTCAACAGTAAAACTGTCAGCTAAAAGATTTGTAGCACCATCAGCGCCAGCATCAGCAGAAGCTGCGAATACTATTGTATCGGCAGTTGCAGCAGTAATTACAATATCACCTGCGCCACCTGGAGTAGACGCAACGATAAACGTTAACGTTCCACCAGCAGTAGCAGGAGGTAAAGTAATTGCTGAGTCAGAACCACCTGATTGTGTTAAGAAAATTACTTTTCCAAAATCATCGTCTTTTAAGACAGTTGTTTGAACAACACCAGCAATAGCCATCGTTACTGGAGCTATTTGGATTTGTGGAATGTGTAATACTTCTTCACCAGCTACATCTTGTGCTTTTATAAAGCCAGATACAGCTGTTCTAAATTTGTTAAAACTAAATTTTAAAGCCATTTTTTTATTTGTTTTTGTAGTATTGGGGGGTTTTAATTTTTACCCCCCTCTACCAAGTTATTTATTGAGGTACTTATGCGCATAGGCTATCTATTCACAAATACCAGTTAATTATTATACAACAGCGTCTATAATAGTTGTAATAGAAGTACCGTAAAAATCTTTATCTACAGTGACTAAATCACCTTGTGATGCAGAGCCAATTCGCTGACAAATCATATCAGCAATTTTTAATGAATCACCACTAGCACACGTAATTGTAATTGTATCAAAAGCAGAAACATTAATACCTGTACCCAATGTATGTAATATTACAGTAGTTGCGGTTGTTTCAATGTATTCCATTTTTGACCAATCTAAGTAATAAGCTACACCAGTATCATTAACACTAGAAGCGACCTTTACAAATTTTATCATATTCATTTTTTTATTTTTTAAAGGTTAATAATTACGATACACTCAATATACCACAAGACAATGGGTTTCTAACAACGATTCCAGTTTCTGAAAGCACGTGGCATTCAAACTTGTCATCAGCGTTAGCACTTAACATTGATTTTTGGTCATAAGGGTTTACCATTCCAGCTACATACTTCTTAATCATACTTCTGTTTACTCCTTCAGCTCCTTTAGTAACTAACTCTACGTTAGAAATTCCAGAAGTTTTTCCGAAGTCCATAAACACCATCTTAGCAGATTCTTTAAGTCTGTTGTCACCAAAAGCATTAGTTCCACCAGCTGAAGAGTGAATGTTAGGGTCGTCAAATACAGGACAATGAGCAACAGTAATTTTGTTACCTAATGCACTATATGAAGAAAAGTTGGCTCCTAAATGAACGTCACCAGCTACACCTTTCATAGAACCACCAGTCATTGAGCCAGAAGGCGCAACAATAAGGTCTTTCATAGCTCTGTGGAATGCTAATCTACCTTCAGTACCAGTGAATACTACCCACTCGTTACCTTCAGCAGAAGTTGCGTTTAATGAAATCTTAGCAATAAACTCAGTAATAATATCTTCTGTTAAAGACCCCATAGAATACGAAGCTTGGTTAGAAGAATCAATTTGAGCTAATAGACCGTCTCCAGTTACAACTGAACTTCCCATAGCACCTGAAGTTCCTAATAAAGAAGATGTAATAGCTCCTGGTCTTGCAACTGTTGTAGTTTCATTTGTAATAGATTTTCTACCATACCATCTTTGTAACTCTTGTTGGTACATAAATTCATCCATCATTTGTTGTTCTCTTGTAAAGTACCATAATCTTGAACCATTATTTTCAATCCAAGTAACGTCAGTTAAATCTTTACCAGTAACTGAACATTTCTTTCTCATTGTAGTTAAGTAGTTCTTATGTGTAGTTGGATAAGAGAAGTTTTCACCTACATCAGCTCCATCAGAACCGTTAGGGAAAGCTGAACCAATAGAAGCTATAATTGCTTCATCAGCAATATCTGCTGGTAAAAGAGCTTGAGCACTAGCGTCAATCATCTCAAATTGAACTATGAAGTCTGTTGCAGCTGCTGAAGCTGAAGTGTTTGCAATAGGGTCTGCAACAACTACCGCAGTAGCTCCTGACTGAAATCTAACCATATCCCATTTGTTCAAAAAGTTACCAGTTCTACCAGTAGCTGTTCCATCAGTGATTAAATAAAATACATCACCATTTGCATCTGCGTCATCTATTGTTCCTCCAGTTGCTGTTACAGAACCAGCCGCTGTAAATGATGTACCATTAGTACCAAAGAATCCTGTGTTGTAAGATGGACGATTGTATCTACCCATTACTTTCCATTCAAAAGAATTATCTCCTAATACTTTTTCTGAAGCGAATCTTCCTGTTCGCTCTAATAAATACGTTGCTGCATATCTTGGGTATTGCTGAATCAAAGTTCTAGCAATCTCTGGATATTGCATCAAGGCCGTATTCAATGCGTTTTCGGCAGTAGTTCCACTACCATAAACGTCTGTTGATAAATTTGCCATTTTTTTTTAAATTTATTAATTAAACATTATTGTTATTTTGCTCAATTAACTTTCAACTATATCAGACTTTGTCTTACTTTTTGTCTACTCGCTCATGAACGCTTTTGGGTCAAACGCATCCCCCTTCGGTTGATATGGATTACGACTTTTCCCATTGTTAAGGTTTGGTGATTGTATAGAGTCCATTAAACTTTTACTACCTTCATTTCTACCTTGAGAACGAAGAATGTCTTTGATTTGGTCTTTATATAGCAGAAACATAGCAACGTCAGCAACATTGGCATGACTTTTCCATAATTCATTCGCCATATCTTTAGTAGCAAATCTATACACCTCTTCCTTCTGTTTTTTTGTTACTTTACCTCCCATGAACCTATCCATTTCTTTTAAGTGACCTTGTAAACCTTCTCTAGCTTCACTTATTTTTTTATTTTTTTCTTCTACATTTTGTTGTTGTGTAACAGATAAATTTTCTTTAGCTTGTTTTATAGCTCCCTTTATATTTCTTTTTATTTCTCTACCTTTAATAGCAATTAAACCATTACGCTGCATTTTATCAACAGTATCGTCTATTTCAGATTGAGTTAAGCCGTCTGCCTTCAATTCTTCTATTACTAACTCTTTATTAGAATAATCTAAGTAGTTTTGTAATGTAGAAATTTCTGGACTTGTGACTTCTTCTTCCTGAGTGTCTTGTTCTGTATCTTTACTATTCATAGCTTTCATGGTTTGTCTAATTTCTTCTTTAGAAGCATTAGGCATTCCTAATTGTTTAGCTACTTTACCCCAGTCTAAATCGTCATCTTCTTCTACTTCTGATTTAGCTTCCCAGTCATAAGACTCTTCCGACTCTGTTTCTTCTTCTTCTTCAATGTTTTTTTCCCATTTCCATCCATCTTCATTAGTAACAGGTTGTCCTTTATCATCCTCATCTGTCGTAGGAGTATCTGGACCTAACCCTTCTGTAGGAGTGTCTGATGCAAATGCTAATGGATTGAATGATTCTGTGTTTTCTTTTGTTTCATTAGAAGCTGATTCACTAGTAACCTCTTCTACTAAACTTGATTTTTCTTCTGACATATTTTTTTAATTTATTTATTCCCTATTTTGCAAAGATACAAATTATTTTGTAACTTTATCCTTTGCTCTTAATTTATCCTCCATTGTAGTAGGAGACTCTCCAGTAAAACTATTTTTTTCTTTTTCAGAATTACTAGTATCTTTATTTATTTCATGGTCAGCTAATTTTTTATTGAAATCTGCGTCTTGAGCTGAGTCATGTATATCTCTCTTGTCTTCAGACTGTAATGTTGCAACCGCCATTCTAGATTCAGCTTGTATTTCCGCCACTTGTATTTTAGTGTCGTTATCCATTTTCTTAAGCTCTGCTTCTGCTTGAAATTTAGCTTGGTCAGATTCTTGTTGAGCTTGCATTTGTTGCATAACTTGTTGTTGTTCTTCAGCCGCTTGTTCTTTCATTTTATCCATACCTTGTTCTAAAACTTTTTCTGCTTCAGTCATAGTATCTGCTTTAAGTACTTTTAAAATGTTAAGTAAGTCAATATTACCTGCTTGTAATGCAGATTGAGCTAATTGTTGTACTACTTGTTTCATAGCGTCGTCTTTACCACTATCCCCAACGTGAACACCATAATCTTGTAAAGCAACTGAAGGCATAATGTTTAAAAATTTATAAGCTCCATCTCCTAATATCATTGCTGCTTTTTTACCACCCGACCAAGCAATCTTCATATTATTACACAAACTTTCTAAAACTCTTTGTTTTACTTCTGCGTGTGAATAAAACCAAGACTCTGTAATAGTTGATGATTGAACTACACTTCTTTGTACGTTACCTACATATTCATACTGTTCTACCGCACCTTCTCTTTGTCTAGTAACTCCAGAAAGTTGACCAGCCATATCTTCTAACATAATTTTTAGATTAATTAACTGTTGTACAGATTGTGATAATGTAAAATCAACTTGTTGAAATTGATTGAAACTACTCATTTGACCACCTTCATCTTTTGAGTTAATAGGTATAATACCATCTGTCTTTAAATGATACAATACAGTTTGCATATCCATACCTACATTTGTTGGTATTTGTGACGTGTCATATACTACCGCTTTGCCACCAGAACGAGCCATAGCTAATTCTATTTGGTATATTACAATATTATATAACATCTGTGTATTAGCTAATATATCTACCATTGAGTTTGGATGTCCCGTAGTATTACCTTTTATACATCCAATATAAGACAAACTAGTTTTACCTGGGTCATCTACACTTCTAACTTGGTTGTCTCTTCTTTTAGCTTTTACTAATATTTTGCCACCAATTTTTGTAGCTTCCCATATGTCATCTACCCACTTAGTTTCTATAGTATCACCTTTTCTTTTTTTGTATGTGTCTCTTACCATTTTTCTAAATGGTCTATCTGGGTCATATTTATTAGGAGATATTTTAAACTTAATAGCTCTTAATGATTTCCATTCAGCTGTTACTATACGAATACGATTTTCTTTACCATGAGCACTATCCACCCATAGTAATTGATTATTATAATCACTCATATCTTGACCATAAGAATTTCTCATTTCATCTAATAAAAGTAAATCATCTTTTGTTAAGTATTCTTTGAACTCGTCATTTATTTCATTAACAGATAACCATCTTTCTTCTCCCACCCAAGCTGCGTCATCTAAATAATCAGAATGTACAGACGTATCATATATTACAGAACGTGGGTCTACCCTACGTGCGTGAGGGTCTCCGTTTACTATGTCTACTTTAAAAAATTCTTTACCAGTAACTAATAAATCTCTAAACCCTTCTTTAAATTTATCTTTTAAATTATATCTGTTTAACACATACTCTAGTCCGTCTTGTGCATTCTCCTCTACCATTTCTCGGTAGTTATATTTCATATATATACCTATGTCATCTGGCACTGGCATTCCTTGACCTTCATCTGTTATAGGAGCTCCGTATGTTTCTTCAAAATCTTTATGTATATCTTCCAACAACGATTTCATTTCTATAGCAACCTTATGGTCCAACTTCCTTATTACAGCTTCTTTATTTATAGTAGACACCTTCATGTCTATAGGTCTTTTTAATTCTTCACCAACTAATAAATCAATTTTAGGAGTAATAATAGGATAATTAACTAATCTTGCAGGATATGATAATCCGTATTGTTCAGTAATATAAGCGTAGTCACCCTGATTAATATTTCCATTGTATATTGAATAGTTATTGATGTCTCTTGTTCTTGAGTCTCCATATGAACTTTCGTTATATGACATATAACTAACTATTGAACCTAAAACAGAATTACACCATTCGTCATTCTTTTCTTTTTCTGATACCATCATTGATGGAAATGCACTGTACTCTTTACTCATTTTAATTTAATTTAATTGGAGTACCATTATGACCCCTTGTATAATATTTTAGACCTATGTCTATTGACTCTTGCTTTTCTTCTACTCTCATTCTATAATTATCTATATTATGTATTAAGCATATACCAAAAGCCATCGCTCGGTCAGTATTCTGTAATCCATAATTTGCTAATTCATCTATTAAATCTAAAAACCAAATCTCTTTGATATTTTCTCTAATATAATCATCTATCAAATCTTCCAACAAAGTCTTCACTTGTTTGTTCATGTGAACACCGTATTGGTTTCTTGTTCTAGAGCCTGGATTATGAGCAGACTCTGGTTTTTCTTTTAAATATTTTAACGCATTCATACGTTTAAAATAATCTAATATACCTATCTTTGTATATTCTACCAACATCTTACTGTTATAGTATACTGCTAATTTCAAACATCCGTCCCAAAAATCTTCTTTTTTCTTAGGTCTGTCTGTATATTCAGCGACAACATAATCGCTTGGTATATTTGTATTTGCAAATCTACGATAAATTATTGCACTTCCCAAAGAATCTGACGCTCCTGCTTCATCTTGGTCGTAAGAATCTATTCCTCCTATGTCAATTCCTTTATATTCTGGCATTGGATGTGATAAAATTTTAAAGGGTCCAGCAGGATGTGGCCTCCACATAACCTTTAATTCTTGGTCATCATTTAGCACCCAGTCTAAATATCCTGACTGTATTTGATTCTTATAATCTTTACTTGCAAGTATTCTTGACCTTTGTGCATTAAGTAAGGATATGTCAAATCTACTTTCTTTAGTGTTTAAAAACGCTTCTTCAATTGTTAAGGGGTAGTTTTGTATATGTAAATTATAAGCTTCATTATCTCCAGACTTTCTAATTATTTCTCTATCCTCACTAAGCTTGTCTTTAGCTCCATTAATATCCTCTACTCCTGTTTCTATATCAAAAAATCCATAGTAAGCTTTTGACGCTGGTATAAACATAGGTATAAGATTATAAGCGTCGTGACTGTAATACATATCCATAAAATCTTTAGAAGCTTTAGATATATCACCACCTGTACCTCCAACAATAGGAACTCCAAATTGTATATCACCATCCATGAAACACGCTTTAGATGACATGTATGCATTTTTCAAATGCTTAAATTCCCCCGCTTCTTCAAACACCATTAAAGAAGTTCTTTCTCCTTTAAATACCTCTGGATTATCCATTGTTCTACATATAATTGTAGATTGATATCCACCAATTTCCCACTTACCGTCTTTGTTTTTTTGTTTGTAGCCTGAACGTAATATACCATCTGTGTCTTTTAATACTGAATGTTTAAAGTTAGGGTGTATACCATTTAATCCTTTTTTAGTTTTATCAAAGAATGCGTCAGCAGTTGCTTGTAATCCTGCCGCTACACCTATATCATTATATGGGAAGAATGTATATTCATGAGCAACCATACCAGAGTTCATATAAGAAAACCCTTTGTCCCTGGCTTTTATAACAATCATTCCCTTTCCTTCTTGTTTGCACGTTTCAAACAAATTAAAATATTCTCTATCCATCTCTCTATACCACGGATGTATTAAAGATTTTCTTCCACCTTTTTCTCCACTGTTACCTAGTATATAATAAAAATTTAAATAAAAATAATACTTACCAGATATCCAAGGCATACCTTTTGGTTTAAAACCATTAATACATCTTTCTTGTTGCTCAGTCCACCACTCTTGATATGAAACAGAACCGTGTTCTAAATCAGGAAACCCTTTATTTGGTATAGGTCTATATCTTTGTGGGTCAAATTTAATCTTACCCATATCTTAACCTTTTTGGTTTATCAAATCCAAATAAATTTTTACCTTTCATTTTATTAATTTCCTTACCCTCCATCCAATCTTTTAAATTTGTATTATAATTATCCAAAGCGTATTGATTGTATTCTTCTGCTCTTTCCCAATTATTTCTTTTGTAATGATAAGAGTATCGTCCTTTTAAGTATATAAGATTATTCTTTTTTTTAATCGTATTAGTTGTTCCTTTCCGATTGACTTCAATAGGTTTCTTTCTTAATCTTATAGGTTTTCTAATACTTTTATTCATTACATTTCTTTTATTTTTTTACGATTCTCTAAGAAAGATAACCCTTTGTTACCAGCGATTTTTTGTCTTTCTCCTCTTCTTTCAATAGAGTCTAATAAAGATTGCCTTGTCTTTAATATTTTTTCTACACCTATCATAAGTTTTTGTAATAACTCTGCATTTTCTTCATTTAAAAACATACCGTCAATCAGATTCGTAAACTCATTAATCTTTTTATTAAAAGCTATAAGTTGTTCATCTAAAGGGTCAAACTGTAATTCTTTATACTTATTTGCCGCAACAATCATTTCTGGTTTTTTATATCCAGACCATGTATAGCTTTTGTATAAATCCATAGAAACAGCTTTTACTCTTTCTTTTTCTGTATAATGTCTATAGGGACTTTCGTAATCATATACCATTGCAATCCACTTCATTGCGTATTGTCCTAGTTTTTCCGCATCTAAAACTGCTTTAAATTCTGGTACAAGAGTTACTCCATTATCACCTTTTACTATGTCTCCCTTTTTATCTATTTGTAATAAATACATACTATAATGTTATGTGCATTAATTTAAAGGTATTTTTAAATTTTACTTTACTAGTTTTTTTTCTGTATAATTTATCTAAAGAATAGTTTGGGTTTTTACAAATTGAAACTTTATTATCTAAATATATAAAATTATTATCTTCTATTCTATCTATAAGTTTTTCTTCTTCTTTTAATAGTAAAAATATATCATCATAGTTTTTTTCTAAATAAAAAAAATTACCCTTCTTTATTATTTTTCCTTTTGCATTATTCATAATATTCATTTTACAAATATACAAAATTTATTTGTATAGTTTTAAAAAACAGAAAACCCCTTTTTGATAAAGAGGTTAACTGAATGAAAACATGGAAAGATAAAGAAGTTACAAAATTACAAAAAAATTATTTATTATAAGGATTTATCATATTAAATATTTCTCCAGTTTTTTCTTTCACTTGATTATCGTATGCTATTTCGTCAACTTCTTCTTTTGTAATTAATTGATTTTCATCATATATGCTGTAAGTCCCCCCGTCTTCATATCCGTAAAGATTAGACTCCGAAGGAGTCAATTTTTGGCCCATGTCTTGAGTGGGCGTAACATTCATCCCTTCCGTGGGAAGTACTTCTGTTTCTTCCGTGGGTAAAACTTTTGGCTCTACATAAGTGGCGTCATAATATGTAAGTGATTTTTTGTCGCTAGAACCCTGATTTCCTAAATCATTCACATCTATAGTGTAATATTTTGTTTCATCATGTTCGTAATCTTCTCCTAAAGTTCCTAATGAATAGTTTAACTCTTTGTTCCATCTATTAAAAGTTGCGGATTCTTTTCCTGGATGAGAAACATCAGTTCTAACTCCTATTCCTCCTTGGTCGTCTACTATTTTATCAGTTTGATATATAACATTATGAAACTCTTCTGATGATAATTTACCATCATATTTATTCATTAAGTCTGCAATAGTAATTTGTAAAGCTCTTTTTGTAGAAGCGTTTTTATTTCTATCGATTGTTCTGTTGTCATCATCGTAATGAGAGTCTCCTGTAAAGTGTACTACAGAAGATAATACAGTAAAGTCTTCAAAGTTTGAAACTTTATTAAATAAGTCGGAATTATTATTATAATTCTTATCTACAGACTTACTGACAATCTCTGTTTGTGTTGTGTTACTAAATTTAATCTTTTCTACATATTCCTCAAGTTTATCATCATCCCAACCAAGGTCAGCTTTAATGGTCTTAATACTTTTACCAGTCATATCGTAATTGGTAAAACCTCCTTTTCCATCAGATTTTTTATATTGCAGTCCTTTTATAATAGATTTAGCGTCTTCCTTACTTATTCCGTGCTTTATTAAAGATTTTTCTGTTGTTACCGCTTTCACATCTATTCCCGAACCAAATGTAATTCCTGAACCATCAGTTACTAGATGTCCATATGGATGATATCCTTCAGTTTTTGAGAAATGTGTTAGTAAAGATTTTTGTTGTTCTGGTGTTAGTTTGTCAAAGCTTGTGTATTTAAAGTCTTCTTTAGTTACCGCTTTTTTTTTACCTCCGTCAAAATACATTTTACCTCCTTTTTTAAAAGAAGTAACTTTTGGAACTACAAGAGGGTGATTTATAGATTTACTTCCATACGGAGTTAATCCTTGATATCCACTTCCTGCTCCTCCTCCTCCAGATGCTAATGAATCGTCACCCATAAGAGAACCAGATTCTCCAGTTAAAAGGTTACCATCATCACCCATTGCTCTATTATAAGGCTGGAATTGACGTGGTGTACCCATTCCTCCATCTCCACCATCAACCGCAGTAAACCATTGTGGAACTAATTGACCACTACCTGTACCTCCTTCTACATATTCAGGAACTTTACCTCCACCATAATATTTATTATAAGCATTATCAGGATTTGCTAATACTTCAGGTACGTGTTTAAACTTACCTATCATTTCTATCATATCTT
>Ga0209337_1000149_pt1 | contig 55828 bp, 42 predicted proteins | sample LinPmetageLP53_FD_184044 | JGI IMG/M metagenome (GOLD analysis project Ga0209337, IMG submission 184044) | Marine viral communities from the Pacific Ocean - LP-53 (SPAdes) (version 2) | ecosystem: Environmental > Aquatic > Marine > Oceanic | place: Pacific Ocean | collected 2010-02-08
TAGATTTCAGGTCCTGTTGTTTCATAGTGTGCTTTAATGTTTAGTGGGTTGTGAAATTGATTACAGTTGAACCAACCATTTTCTTCACATAGTCTATCTCTTAGAGCGATTGCACCGTCAAAATCCCCAGCATCTACTTCTATTAGTTCTGCCCCATAAAATCTAAACATTTGTTTACGTTCTTCCGACATATTAGAAGGCATTATTATCTTTATTTTATATCCACGTTCTGCAGCTAACATAGCTAAAGATATACCACTATTACCACTGGTAGCCTCACATAAGATACTACCCTTCTCTATTAAACCATTACTTTCAGCGTCAGTAATAATAAAAGTTGCCATTCTATCTTTTACCGACCCACTAGGGTTCATAAATTCCGCTTTACCCCAAATAGTAAAGTTATTTTTCCTTAAGGGGATTAATGGTGTATTTCCTACGTTATCTGATAATCTCATAAACTTGTTTTTATTTGTTTTAAACTCTCTTTGAGGTTCCTATTATTTGGTAATAGTCTTTCTTACCTTCTAGATACTCTTTAGTTAGTGTTAACATACTTCTGAACATAAATGCTCCGGTACTTTGTTTCTCACACTTACAAAATAACTCCACTAGAGTTGTTATTAACTCTACAGAGAATGACCCTATATTATTTAGTTCTTTATAGGTTTCGGTAATTCCATCAACATATTTAAGTTCGTACGTATTTCTTTCTTCTACCGTAGTAAATGGTTCTATATTATCGTAAACAATAATTAAAGAATTAACGAAAGATAAAGTTTTTTCTTTGTTAATTTCACCTTTAATTACGAGGTCAACAATCCAATGTGTGTGTGATGGCGTCCGTAACCTTTTATTTGGTTCTTTATATTTAACAATAAAATCTAGGTCTGGATTTTCACCCCTAAACCCTTGGAACATTGCAACTATTGTCTCGTCATATAGTTCGTACTCAACTAAGGACTCTACTCTTGGTCCATTTTTAATTTTATATTGTAATTTTTCCATACTAATTATTAAGAAAAAAAACTTAGAATGTCAAAATAAAATGCTATTAAACCATAAACAAAAAATATTATAACAAAAAGAAATATTAATAGTACAGACCAGTTAGTTTTAATTTTGTTTTCAATATTAGTCTTTTTACAATCTTTGCACCCCATCAATTACTAAAGTTTTCTGATTCTAACAATTCTTTTATTTTTTGTTTCTCTTCTTCATTTAATCTTACTGGTAATTTTTGTTCTAAATGAATAAACATATCTCCTTTTTGTCCATCCCTAACGAACCCTTTATTACTTGCTTTTAAAGCTTTACCGGTATTGTAAAGTGCTGGGACAACAATTTCTATTGGACCATCAAAATGTGGAACCTTAACTTTTTTTCCTAATAAAGCTTCCAATGGTGAAATACTCATAATGTAAGTGTAATCCAAGTCTCTTTTCTTCTGGTTGGTTGTCTCTACAACTTCCAAAATCAATATTAAGTCTCCGGATTCACCACCAAAACAACCATCCCCACCACCTCTTAATTTTAAAAAGTGTCCTGAATTACAACCTCTAGGAATTGTAAATTTAACAGTTTTTTGTATAATATTTCCACCATTTAAATAACCTGTAGAATGACATGAGGGACATTCTACATTTACTAATTGCCTAAAAAATGAATTACCTCTCATAGATTGGACTATTCCTCTTCCGTGACATTGAGGGCACATGTGTGTGGTACCTTCTCTTTTTGTATAGTGTACTTCTTTTTTACTACCGTGGTAGACCTCTTCTAAATTAAGACTAAGGTGAACTTTTAAGTCTTGCCCTCTCCCTCTTTTTGGGCTGTCGTGATGTTGTCTTCTTTGACCTGTCCCACCACCACCAAAAAATTGTTCGAAAGCATCGAATGGGTTTGCATTGCCACCACCTCCACGACCAAATAAGTCTTCTAGGTTAATACCACCACCCGAATCATATTTAGCTTTCTTTTCACCATCACCTAATACACTGTAAGCTTCTGAAAGTTCTTTAAACTTATCTTCCCCATCAGGATTTTTATCTGGATGGTATTTTAATGAAAGTTTTCTATAAGCTTTCTTAATCTCTTCTGGTGAAGAATCTTTACTTACACCAAGTATGTCGTAATAATTTGTCATAATGAATTCAAAAAAATATCATATTATACTGTTTAATAATAAAAGAAAGAAAAAAATATTGTTTAGTTCTAACTTGCGTAAAACAGTTAATCAAAAATATAAAGAATTAAAGAGAAAAACAAACCCAATATTCCCATTAAAAATATTAAATAGAGAAGATTGTTCTTTTGAGATTGCTTTAGTGGAAAGAAAGAGTGGTAAAGAGGCTGGTAAACTGAGAAAAGATGATGTGGGAAGGTGGACACGAAATATCATTAAAAATCAGGATTATCAACTTATAGAAGTAACTCCATATGAAATAGAGGGTACCCTATATGACCACCAGACTAAAACTAGAATAGAAACTGATGAGTTACTATTAAAGTACTTACCTAAAGCTGAAATGTGTCAATTGTTTAGTTTAAACAATAAAATTGTAATGCAAAAAGATGACGAATTTTCTTTATTTAGTTTGAAGACTGTGTCCGAATCTAAAAGATTTATGGAATGTATGTCATCTCACTTTAGAAATAAAAGTATTGTTCATTGTTTGTTGGTTAGGGATTTTTCTACCGTACAAAGAAAACAGTTATATAACATATTAGAAAATAAAGGATTTAAAAAATCCTTGTTATACAAACACTACACACAGTAACTACTTAATAAATGTAAATTTATTATCAGATATATTGACTGTAAAAGTTTCATTTTTTTCGACAGTTAGTCTACCTATGTTTGATATTTCTTCTTGGATTTCGTTATGTATTCGTGGTGTCACTTTTACTATAACCTCCAAACCCTCTAAAGGTACATCTACATTATTTAAACATTCTGCAATCTCAGCAAAAGATGAAAGATACTCTCTTAATTTCCCATTATTACTTTTCTCAACCTTTCCCATAGAGTGTTTTTTTCTTTTGTTTTTGTATTTTGAACTGTGTTGCCCACGTACATACCCCCTAGAGATTTTATATTATCTATGAGTTGTTCCTTGTGGTTCTTTATTTGTGTCTTGTCGCTTTTCAACTGTTTCTGTAACCACTCCGCTGATTTTGGATTTTTCTTCATCGTTTAATGTTGGTTTATTAATATTCTTATTAGTTATAAAATTCATACTTTTTAAGTCCTCTAAAGTTGCATTTTCAAATAACTTTTCCAATTCTATCCTTTTAACTTCTAACAATCTCCCTTTTTCTTCTCTTTCCTGATTATCTTTGATGATAAGTTCTGCTGTCTTAAGTACTGTTTTTACACTACTTTTATCAAAACTGGAAAATAGGGATATTGACACACTCCCGTCTTTATTATTTCCATTTTGTTTGGTTGCGACAGTCTCTCCATATATTTCATAATATTTCCACTGTGGTGGTATATTCATATCAACAATAAAATAATTATCGTGTAATCTAATACCATAGAAAAAAGGTAGTAATTGACTTATTTCTGAATATATCATGTGGTTATTGTTGTTATTAAATAAGTTAGGAAGTAAGATAAACCAAATCCTAGTATGACCATGTCTTTCCAATTCAGTTCCATCTTTTTTGGTGGATTACTAAATAAGCTCAGAAAGAACGTTAGGACGTACCTAGTCATCACTAGAATGGACCATACGAAAAATAAAAGGTATACCCATCCATTCATCTTATTGGTTTTTTGTTTCTTCTAAAATTTCTTTTCTTATATCTTGACATAAAGATTTAATTTCTTGTGCTGATTTTCTTGCTCTTACACCTGCACTCTTATTGGTTTTTGCGTAAAATTTAGTTAAGTCTACTGATAAACTTTCAACTAAATCTTTAATTTTTGTTAATGTCTCCATTTTTTTATTCTTTCTTATTTGTTAAATTATTATTATAAGATTCCCATAAACTTATTGTCGTCATGACTGTGGAAATCTCTTTTATCAATTGAATTGACTTGTCTAGTCTTTTATTCAATTCAAGGTCTTGACGATTATTTAGAACTTCTTCTAACTCCGCTTCTAATAGTTCTTTTTCTACTACGAGTTTAGTACTCACCAAATTAAAAATTTTACTCATATTATACTATTTGTCTTAAGAATAAGATAAACTATCTTACTTGTCAAGATTTTAAATTAATTTCTAACATTTTATACATTTCTGTGTAGATGTCTAATTCTGATTTTGTCTTTTTAGAACCTGTTGTAAATAAATCTTTAAAGAAATCCTCAACTTTCTTTAATATTAAAGGACTGGGTTCTTTATAAAATGTATCATAAAAAAAAGTCCAAAAATAATCATAGTGGTTACCTTTTTTATTAAAATGTATACTTTCTTTTTCAAAATTACTTATCACCCTTTCCCAACACCAATTAAAATGATTCTGTTGGTCTTCAACATTTTTTATAACATCTTCTCCCAGATAAGTTTTATTGACAAGAACATATAAAGAATTAACAAAGTCAAAAAACACACTCGACAGTTCTAAGGTTAATCCATGTGCTTTTATCCATAAGTCAATATCGTCTTGACTCATTGGTTCTCTAATGTATTTGAGAAATTCGTGGGGTGTGTATCTTTTTCCTTCCATAACCAAATTATAATAAAGATTATGAAGGAATAAAGAATTATTGAGTTTTCTTATTGTAATTAAATAAGTGTTTCATACTACTCATATCTTTATCTACACTTTCAGTGATGTTTTCTTTGTTGATAAAACTTTCCCAAGTATCGTTTCCTAGTTTACCGTCTACTGTAAGTCCTAATTTTTTCTGAATACTTTTAATACATTCTGTCGTTTTAGGTCCTGTTTTCCCATCTACTGCTATTTTACAATAAGCCTGTACTTTTTTTATTTTGGATTGAGCGGTTTCCGCTTGTTCATCCATCTCAACAGTTACGGTTTCTAATTCATCTATTTTGTTTTCACTTTCACCCATATATCCTGGGTTACGGTGATGTGCCCAATCATTAGGAATAGCATCTCCAGCTGCGCCTTTTAAATCCTTATGTTTTCTCTTCATTGTTTTCTTTATCTTCTCACCCAACTTAGAAGGTACCACATTTGCAACTTGTTGTCCATCTGACCCTTTACCGTCATTATTACCTGTTTCTATTGACCCGTCAAGGTATTGACTAAATCTCTCCTTAAATTCATCACTAGGTTCTGTATTGTATTGTAAGTCTTCCATTCCACCACCTCTCCATTCGTCAACATACTCATCTTGTTTTGTACTATTTTTGTAAGCTGGTGAATCATAGTCAGTCTTTGAGTTATTTTGGTGTGGAAATTCAGGATTACTATTATCTTTAATTGATAGGTAATCCTTAATTTTTTTCATAATGGCGTCAACCCCAGATTTGTTATCTTTACCTGATTGTTTTAGAACTTTATTTGTCACTGCAAGTCCAGGTATTTGTTTAGTAGATACCGCCTCTTTTAATCTATCTTTTAGTTGTCCTATAGTTATTTCTTTTTTAATATCTTGACTTACTAATTTTTCAACACTTTCTTTTAGTGTTGATTCTATATTTTTAGATTTATTTTTTGCCATAATTTCTTTTTTTATATAAATATACAGTTATTACTCATATTTTGGTTTATTTCCCGACATACTAAACATTTTCCCTATTGGAAGGTCCATCTTCGCCACTCCCACAATGCCCGCTTTAGGGTCGGTTACTGGAGATTTGTAAAAACTTCTTGTTATTACCTCTTCCAACTCTTCTTTTGTTATACGAGTTTCTTTATTATTTTTTTCAGATTTTTTTGCTCTTTTGTCAGCGGTATCTTTTAATTTTTTACCTAAATTACTACTGTCCATAGCTTCCATAATGACTTTTGCTATGTAGGATTTAGATTTTCCTATTCTTTTAGAAACTCTTTCAATACTTTCAACTAATTTATCTTCTTCATAAAATTCTAATGCATTTATATCTCCCTGGTTACAATAAGGGAATTTTTTACATTTATCTTTTACTTTTACATAAGTCGCTCCTGGTCCACCATATTTAGGAAAGTTCTTATCAGATACTGCTCTCCAATTTTTCTTATTTTTTGCCCAAATTGCTGGTTGTGAATAAGCTCCTGCTGAACCTGCACCAGTTTCTTCTTCCATTTCCTCTTCTTCGTTTAATCCCGCTCTAAATTTAGCTTTTGCTGAGTAAGGTCTTCTTCTTAACCTATCTTTATCACTTCTTCTTACTTTTGTTACTTTAACTTCTTCTTCAACTTCTTCTTCAGAATCTATTTCTTCCTCCTCATCTTCTAATAAATGTTTCCTTAAAGATTCTTTTATATTGTACTCCAAATCAGAATTCTTTATTTTCTTTACTTTATTTACTTTCTTATTGTCTTCCATTTTTCCAAAAAGAGGACCACTATACGAACCTGATGAACTAGCTCCAGTAGCTTCTTCTACGTCCATTTCCTCTTCCATACCACAGGTACCCTCATGAACTTCACCACAGACCTCACACATCATTGTTTCTTCAGCTAGTGCCCCATCTAAAGTATTCTTTACTTTAAAATAATCCTTTCCAGTCGCCTCTTTAGATAGAGCATCGGTTACTCCACTCTTCATAGCTTTATCAAATTGGGTCTTCTGGTTCATTCCTGTACTTATTTCCATTAGTTAATATTTTTTATTTGGTTCTCCCAGAAACTTCTTCTCAACCAAAATACTTTGTAAAGTTCTATTAAAACTTTTGCACTTATATCGGCTACTTTCTTTTTGTGTGTTCTGGAGAACTTAGTGTTGTTAGAATTTAATTCTTTTTCAACTAAATCAATGACAGTAGTTTTGAAAGTTGCTTTTTTTAAAAAGTCTTTGATTTCTGCTCTTGAAATTCTTTCAATTTCTAATTTATCTGTTTTAGTTAATGCCATTATATAGTTTTATATATAAATATAAGGAAGGTAAGATAACTACTTAATTTTATCTAACACAATTGCGGAGGTAGTTATAGTCGCAGCTCCTAGGAAAAAATGTATGATTGGTTTGTTATACCATTTAGGTTTTAACTCTTTAGTTAGGTCTATGTATAGGTCTATTCTTTGATTTAATAACCTTGTTTTTTCATTCATAAATTCTAACTCTAAACTATCTAGACTATGTAATGTTTTATAGTTGATAAGTTGATTATTTAGAATACTAATTTGAATTTTTTGTAAGCTATCATTTTGTTCGTAAACTTGGAATAGTGAGTCCATTTCTACCACTTCACTGTCCGTAAACGTATTCGTTTGGGTAAAGGCCCATACTGGAGTAAGTAATAATAATAGTATTATAAGTTTTTTCATAGGTGTTTATTTTTTTAACCTATTCTTTAATGAGTTGGTTGCTTGTTTACCAGTTCTTTTTTTAACCTTAGGTTTTTTCTTTTTTATCTTTTGGAGTTCTTGACTGGTTTTATTTATCTTCTTCTTTACGTATTTCTTTTTCTTCTTTACGTATTTAATTTTACCATCAACTTCTGAAGTTTTATTTTCGTTACTTCTTATATTCTTTTTTAGTTTTTTAACTTTCCTATTAGAGTTTGAGTTCATAACCCACACTAACCCTATAAAGAAACCTACAGCACCTAAAATCCACTTCCAACATTTTTTAATGTATTCCATTATATATCTTCATCTTGTGTTGGTTCTTCTGTTGTTTTTCTACTTGCAAGTACACCTGCCCATTTTGTAGAAAATACTTCATAAAAACTTCTTAATTTATCTAACATTTCAACATAGTCATCATTTATCTTCATCATAGTACCATTAATATACACACCATTTGTTTCACCAACTGCATAATAAAACTCTACATCAAATCTTATTAGATTTCCTGACCATTCAATATTATTTTTGTAGATGTTTAAAACATTAAAATCTACTAAGTCCTCTACTTGTTCTACAAAACCATCCATTGTTTCTTGGAATGCTGATTTCTCATCACCAGTTAATACTAGGTCTTTTTCTTTTGTTCCATGTACAATAATCTTACCCCCACTAATAGTGTATTCTTTTGCCTTTTCCTGTTTTCTTTTTCTTTCTTGGAATTCGTCGGTTTGTACTTCTTCAGTATCCACAGTAACATCTTCTACTTGTTCATTTAACGTACGTGATAGTCCAATAAGACTTTTCATATCATCATATGCTAAGTCCGATAACTCTCCTTTTTTAATTATTTTTTTCATATCCTATTTTTTCTATTAATTCTTCAAAATCAAAAGCTGGACTGATGTCGGTCCAGAAATTATTATAGTTGCTTCTACTTACAACTCCTTTAAACTTATCTACACTATCTATCCTCACATTGTGTCCAGTATATTCTAATTCTACATCCAATTCTTTATTTAATTGTACTATTAACTCTGCACAAGAATTTAATTGTTCTGGAGTATAACTAGCCCAAAATAGATGTCCTCTCCATTTTTTCTTAAACACTTCTCCTTTATAAATATCACCAATCCAGTTGACGTGTGCATTTAGTGAAGGTTTTCTTTTTAACCAACCTAAATTTTCTAAAATAATAAATATACTTTTAGTGTCTACATCTTCCTTACCAAAAAAATTAGAAGTTGTGTTGGGTGGGATGATGTCTACAACCCTACCTTCTTTAGTTATCATATAGTGAGGAATTTTGGTATAATCACCATCCATCCTATATTTTAAACTTTTGTAGTAGTTGGATGCATCCCTTCCGGTATGGCATAGAATAATTTGTGTTTTAGGTTTGTCAACCACAACATTATAAAACTTATCCTTATCTATTTGTTTGTCTATTTCTGTCATTTCCTCTTCGTGTATCGTAATGTTTTCTTTAAAGGTAAGTTCTCTTCCTGTGAATTTAAACCTTTCTCTTTACCTAATTCGTCTAACCACTCGTCAATCAAATCATCTTCTTGGAATTCCTCCACAATCTCTTTAATGGTTTCTTTTTCTGTTTTTGGTTCTTTAACTATTAAAGTTTGAGTGGTATCTGTTAACCTCGATAATTCTTCTTCTTCAAAATATGTTGGTAGTTTTTTATCTGTTAAGTCTTCATAGTATGGATTTAACTCACCTGTTTGGGGGTCATATAGTGGTATGTCGAATGACATCGGAGGAAGTGTGGACTTAGTTGGGTCCTCATAGTGAAGTCCATCATTTCCATTTTGTCCTATAATGTTCATTCTTTTTTCGTATTCTTTTTCTGTTAATTCCTCTACTGAAACTTTTGGGTTGGGGTCTGGTTGGTGGGACACAATTTCTTTTACTCTAGGTTTTAATTGAGCAAATGCCATGTTAGCTGCAATTACTAAGGCGATAGCTAATGGGTCAAATACAAATACAATCAACAATAAAAACCAGTTAACTACCTGACCCATATCTTGACCTGTTGTCTCTGCAAGATACTTTAGTGGACCGAGCTCACTCTCTGCTTCATTAGATATTTCCTTATCCAATAACGCCATATCAGTTTTATTAATAGAATCTAATACAGCTTCTATTTTAATATTGACATTATCTCTATCTGCAATTGTAGTTTTTAATTCTGTTTGTAGTGCTCTTCTTGCTGAACTAGATGTTGTTGTAATTACCTCCCCAGCATTTTTGTCATACCATGAAACTGAAGTTGGATTTGATAATGATATTCTTAAATCGGAGATTGATTTATTTATTTGAGTTTTCTCAAGTGTTAAATCTGATTTTGTTTCTTGAAATCTAACTTGTTTTTGATTAAGTATCCTTAAGGATTTATCTAATAGTTCTGATTGATTTGCTGTGGTCTGATATGCTCCGGATAAAAATCCATATATGCCTCCAGAGGTTATTATCATTAAAACAAAACATGCAATTGAAAGATACGCTCTTAAGAATTTATTTATAGTGTCCCAGTATTGATATAATAGTGACGCGACTACTAGTTTTGCAAACTCTAGAGAACCAGCCATTATAATAACTTGGGTGCTTGCACCAGCGAATAATTTACTCAAACCAAAAACCGAATAGAAGGCTGCTGAACCTGACACAGCTAATGCTGATAAGGCAATTAATAATGGAAAAAATCTTTTTTTCATAAAAAATAGTTTACTATAAATATTAACGAGCCATATAGTCTAACAGCCCTTCACTCTCATTTCTTAATTTTCTTAAAGCTTTTTCTTTAATTTGTCTTACTCTTTCCTTAGTTAGACCAAAATCCTCACCTATTTTGGCGAGTGTCTTAGGGTAACCCACTAATCCGAAATATTCTTTAATGATGATAGCCTCTCTTTCATCTAAGACTGACATTGTTTCAATTAATTCTCTTTTTAATGCTCCCATATCGTAGAATTGAGCATCTGGTGAGTCTGCTTCTTCATTAGGAATTAACTCTAGTAAAGTGTCACCGTCTTCATTAATTGGTTTACTTAGATTTAAAGTAGTTGGTAGATTTTCTAATTTTTTACTTAGTTTAACTTCTTCATTCTTTGCTTCTTTTTTAGCCTTATGTAGTTCTTGGATAACATTAGCTGGTAATCTAATAGTTCTTGCGTTATCATTTAACGATTGTAGTATAGATTGTCTAATCCACCATACAGCATAAGATATAAATCTAAATCCTCTTTCCCACTCAAAACTCTTTATTGCCTTAAGTAAACCATAATTTCCCTCCGCAATTAAGTCTGGTAAATCCAATCCTTGGTTTTGGTAATCTTTTGCTACACTTATTACAAATCGTAGATTACCTTCCAATAATTCTTTATGTATTTTCTTTAGTTCTTCTTCAGAAACTTCCTCAAAAAGTATTCTGGTTGCTAACTCTTTTTCTCTTTCTTTAGTTAAGACTGTAGATTTCCTAACATCTTTTAGATAGTGTTGTATTTCTTGTTGGTTGATGAAAATGTTGTTTTTTGGCATATTTTTTTATTTTATTATTATACAAATAGTGTTCCGTTAGTAATTAGGTGACATTTTGTCATGTTTTACTTTGATTCTTTAAAAATTTAAGTTCTGAGTCTGTTAATGAGTCCATTCCTTTTGCACTAATCTTATCCAGGATGATATCAAGGTCTAATACAATGTTAGTGTTAGTTTTTATACGAAATTTAGGTGTGTTTTGTTTCGCATTTTTACCAATTATGTCCTTTATATCTTGTAAATCCTCTAAATCCTCTACCAATAACTTATCTAAATCTAGATTAGTTTTCCCTAATAAATGATTTTCTAATGTTTCGTCCATTCTAGATGTAAACTTACTTGGTCTGGGTATGAGAATACAGACGTCAATTATTTCGTCTAATTCTTCCATGACATACTCACTCATACTTTCGAAGTTTTCTTCACTCTTAAATAGGCAAATTAGAGAGGTTTCTGAGTGTATATACCTCATAGTACCAAAATCTGTAGTAACTGGGTTTAAAACTTCTACAATTTCTTTAATGATGTCATTTATGTTATCCCAATAACCTAAAGCGAATAACATATATTGTTTGTTTCTTTTATCCTTTGCCATATAATTTTATTTTAGTATTACAAAGATACATATTTTTATGTTGGCCACCAAACAAATGTTAATTAAAATAACACCAAACATTTTATGGGCAATACATATATTTATTAATAAACAAAAATTATGCCTAGTAATAAATTTATTAAAAGAATTATTAAAGAAGAAGTTAGCCCAATCGTTGAACAACGTTTGGATGACCCTAATTCTTTTACTACTGAAATACAGGATGTTACTTTTACTGGACTAGGGGATTATTTCCCAGAATATAAAGACCGGGATATGGATATAGCTTATCTCGACTGTTCAGTAAATTGGAGATACGAACTAGAAATAAGGAGTTGGGGTATTAAAAATATAAGTATTTACACCACAAGTGTATTAATTAAAGCCTCTATTGAAGTTTTTGATGAGGACTACACTAAGGTTGAATCGGAAAAAGAGATAGAGATACTTGTAGATGATATGGGTGGTTACGGTGGTGAAAAAGAGGGTGTTTGGTACTATGAAGATATGCAAGAAGATGAGATAAGGAACCATACTATTCTTCCTGTGGAGTTAGAAGTAGACTTATCCGACCAATCGGTATCCGTTATCTGGAATTAATTGTTGAAACGTTATTAACTTTTTTTACTGTGACCGTATTGTCACACCATTCTTTTACTAAAGAGTTGTGGGTGATTACAAATATCTTTTCAAAGTAATCTTTTATTTTGATAAAGAAGTTACCCACTAATTCTAAATTTTCGTCACTAACCTTACCAAATACTTCATCAAAACATACAACATTAGGTTTTGGTAGGGAACAAACTTTTGCTAGAACAGCTCTTAAAGCTAGTGAAGCTATAGTTCTCTCATATCCACTACCAGAGGATAATAGTTTTTCTATTGAAGTTTCGTTATCTTCCATCCAGAACTCCAATTCGTTCCTATCATTTATTTTTAATTTCATTGTAAAAAGTGCACTATCAGATAACAATCTATTAAGTTCACTATTAATATAAGGTATTGTATTCTTTAATATTATCTTAGATATACCATTTTTACCATACGCAATTAAATAAGATTTAAATATTTTACCTATTTCTTCCTCTGACTTAATCTTTTTTATCTTATTGTTATTTTCAACAACTGTATTTTTATTATGTTTTATTTGTGATTGAAGATTATTTATTTCGTTGTTTAGGTTGTCTCTTTCAGCATAGAGAGTGTCAATCCTAGTTCTTAGTTTTAACATATTTTCTTTTGCTGATTTATTTTCTTTTACTCTTTTTTCATTTTCTTCCCACAGTAACTTGATGTCATTCTTTTCTTTTATCTTAAAGTTTAAGTCTTTAATTTGTAAATCGTATTTAGTTTTCTTAAGATTATTCCTTTCATAGTCCCTCCATGATTTCATACAGGTCTCTAATTCTACTTCTTGTATTATTAGTTTTTCTTTAACTTTAATATCAGATTCTAATTTTAAATTATTTTTTTCTACCACCTTAACTTTATTATCCATTTCTTCTTGGTGGTCAACATCGTCTAATGTTCTTTTACATGTGGGACATACTTCACTTTCTTTTAATTTTTTTATAAATTCCGCATCTGTAGTTATTTCTCTTTCTAATAATCTAACTTCTAACTTTTTTTCATTTAACTCCTCTTTTGTAGTGTTGTGAGTTTTTTCATTATACTCGTAATTAGGTTTTTCAACTATAATAGTTTCTTTTTCACCATTATTTTTATTTAATTGTTTTTCTAACCTTTCGATTTCTCTATTTAATTCTTGTGGGTCTAGGTTCACAATTTTAGGGTCTATATTCTTATGTTGTTGGCCTATTAATTTGTCTCTTTCTTTTTCAGTTTTTTTTATAGTTTCTTCTTTATCTTTTACGTTTCCCTTATGGGTGTCAGTAGTCTGAGTGTGATTAATATTTTCTTGTTCTAACCTATTAGAGTCACTATCTAAATCTACTATATTATATAAATTAGATATCAAAGTCTTAGACCATTCATTATACATTTCCTTACATATAACTTCTTTTTCTTTTAATTTTTCTAAACCTATAAACCTTGTAAGTATTCTTCCTCTTTGTGTTGGTTTGGCCTCTATTAACTCTTCTAGGTTACTTCCTGTAGTTAATATGGTTAATAAGAAATCGTCTAGTGTACCAATAGACTTTTTAATAATATTTTCTGTTTCTCTTCTTTGTTCTCCTTGTAAATTTTGTAAGGTCCCACTACCAATTTTTTTACTAAAATTTAATTCAGACTTAACGGACCAATCACCTTTTTTAGTTTTATTTCTTATAATTCCTCTTTCAATAATAAATGTTTCACCATCTATTTCTACCTCTCCTCTTACTAGTACTCTATTTTTATCGGTATACCTGTTGAAGATTTCAATTGTTTTAGTGGATTTTGTAGTGGAATTAAAGAATAGAAATAGTAGTAGGTCTACTGTTAGTGTGGTTTTACCCCCAAAATTAGACGGTGTAGAATCTATTGCAGTTATACCGTTTAGTTTGTCAAAATCTAACCTATTTCCTTCACCAAAAGATAAAAAATTATCAAATTCAATCCATTTAATAGCCCAGAATTTATTACCTACATCACCACCTGATTTTTCTAAAGATTTTTCTTCTACTTTATTATCTAATCTTTTTAACTTATCCCAATCTACAACAATATCTTGGTCTGTTAAATATTCTTTTACTAAATTATCTTGATACGCACTATCTAATATTTTATCCCCCACATCAAGAGTTCCTTTAGTGCCATCAACATCAGTTACTTTGGCTATTATATTAACTCTCTGTGTGTTATATTTTTTCTTAAAATAACTCTTAACTCTTTTGAGTCTTTCATTATTAAAATTTTCTGGTGTATCTTCCCATACTACCTTTATAAAAGGATTTGTATAATTCATATGCTAAGATTCTTTTGGTGGTTTATTTTCTTCAAACCATTCAACAAAAGAGTTTAGTGCCCACACTGAACCACTTGCTAACATACCATCAAAAAATAAATTTGTGTAGGGTAGTATTACCATTGTCTCAGTTGGTGAGTAAAATGACAGGGAGAAAAAGAACCCCACCCATGTTGAGGTACACATCATACACCCTAGTAAATCTCCAAAAAATGTTGAGTGTTTTGCTATCCAAGTTCTGGTTGTTTCGAATATACTACCAAATACTAAGATTTGGGACATTCCATAAGCGGATAAAATCCAAATAATTAATTCCATATTTTAATCTGTATATAATTCATCGTTTAGGTTAGATGATTTTAGATGGGTGGTTTTATTACTACTAAATCTTTGAAAATGATTTAGTACGTCTTCGTACTCATCTACTTTATCTTGTAATTTTTTTATTTCTGTTTGTAGAGAAACTAACTTTGTTGTATCCTCTATTATTACTTCTTTTTTTATTTCTTTAGGTTTAACAGCTAATTTATTTTTTAACTTTTCTATTTCACCTAATAAGTTTTTAACTTCTTTATCGTCAGTAACATACTCAGTTTTGGTTATTATCTTTTCAACTATCTTTTCCACCTCTACATGTACTGGAACTTCTTTTACTATTTCTTTTATTACTTCTTTTTCTACTTCTTTAATAACTTCTTTTTCTTTCTCTATTATTTCTTTAACTCCTTTAACTGGAGTTCTTCCAAATTTTTCTATGGCAAAACCCCCTTTAATACATCCTAATATTAAATTATCAATATCTTCAACCTTATTTAATTCACAGAACATTTCAATCTCGTTATATAATTCTTTAGGTATATTAAACATTTAATAGTTTTTCTTTTTGTTTTTCAATATCACTTATATCTTTTATTCTAAAACTCAAATAGGGAGAAGAAGATTTAACATCTATAAAATTATAAACTTTATTATCTAATTCGTAAACCCCATATCCGTGATTTTTAATAGTTTCACCAAAATTTTGTTGGATAAGACTGCCGACCATATATACCTTAGAATTGTTATCTATGTCAAATATTTGTCTTTTATGTATGTCACCTGCTAGAACAACGTCTAGTCCTTTGAATTCTTTTAGGGAGTATCCACTGTCAAACATAAACCCTAAGTCTGTTTTACTTCCTTCAATTGGGCCATGAAATAAACCTATTTTATGTTTTTCACTAGTTGTTGGTATTGTGGGTCTTTCATTTTCTTCCATAAGAGAATAAACACACCATAGAACATTATCGTCTTCGTAACACCCTTTATGTTTAAAGTAAGTAATATTAGGTTTATTTAAATTATCAATAATAGGACTTAACGTATCTAACCTATCTTGATTGTTTTCTAAAAAATCGTGATTACCTATTAGTACAATAACCGGACAAATAGACTCACATTCGATAAGAACCCAACTTACAATCTCTAATAACTCTGGAGTCATTTGATTTTTAGAGTGTACTAGGTCTCCAGTAAAAACAATCCTATCTGGTTTTATTTCTCTCCATTGTTTAAAACATTCGGTGAGTACTTCTCTATATCGACTGTGCTCTTTAAATAACCTTAAATGTAAGTCTGAAAAATGTATAATTTTGTTAATCATTTTTATTGTATTCTTTTAACATAGCTTTTACCTCTTCCCTGTAATCTCTACATTTGATTGGTTCGTAGTTATTATTCTTTTCGTTAAACCACACAATATAGGAATCACCTAATTTTATATTAGTGTTCTTTTCTATTATGTAACGATATAGAGATAGTTGTAGTGAGTAGGTGTTAAATTCACAAACATCTAAATGTGATAGAGGTTCTTTAAATTGTTGCCACCTATTATTTCTTTTAATCTCCTTATTTGTTTTCCAATCCCAAATCTGTAGTTCGTTTGTTTTATTATTCCAGAATAATTGGTCGACCATTCCACATATTCCCAATTCATCATCACCAACAATAATTTCTGATTTCATTGGGACTAGTTTGCCGTAGGACTCTTCATAAAACTTATTAAATAATACCACTAATTTATCAAAATCTGTTTTTAGTATATCTCCTTGTTTAAATTCGTTACCTTCCAAAATCCTAACTACCCTATCTTTTGGGTATGGGAATATTTTATTATTTAAATAATTCTCAGCGTACTCGTGAAATAGTGTTCCTTTTTCACATGAGTAATCTGACTTATCTTTCCATTCTTTTAGAATCTCTTCTTTTGTTATTCCTCTTTCATCAGCTTTTTTCTTTGACCAAAAGTCACTGTCAAATTTTTGTTTAAACTTCCCAATTAATTGAGTTGCTGATGTCATTTTTTTATCCCCCATATAATATGTGTGGGGTTCATCGTAGTATTTAATATTATTAAAAATACTTAATTCTATAGTTATATCCATAATTTATTTTTTTTCTAATTCAATAAAATTTAAAGAGGATAAGTCTCCTCTTAAATCTCCTATATCTTTATCTTTAGGTAGTTTTAATACCTTTATTCGTTTATGTAGTTTACCACCATTTAGTTTATTAAAAAGTTGTTCTGTAGAATTCCATGCGTCACCATCTAGACATATTATAATGTTAGCTTTGGCTTTTTTATATATTTCAGACCAAAGATATTCTGAAACAGTCTTCCCTAATAATGGGATTGCGTTAGGTAGAAAAATCATATCAAAAACACCTTCTACCAAATAAATGTCCTCATTCCAATTAATATTATCTTCATTAAATATAATATTCTCTTTTTGGACTTTTGGATTTTTATATTTTAGTTTGGTCTTAACATAACTTCTAGCAACGAAGTAATTTAGTTCTCCTTCTTTATCGTAAGAAGGAAAAATAATTCTATGACTATACTTTCCTGTAATGGTGTAACCTAATTTATATTTTTTTATATAATCTTTAGTTATACCTCTTCTTTTAAGGTAGTTAATTGCTTCTTTATACCTAATATCTAGTTTGTTCCCATCCAATAAAGATGTAAATCCTTGGGGGATAACCATTTCGTCATACTTTTCCTCGTTTTCTTTAAACTTTTCAGGTACGGCTAACTTAAAAATCTTCTTTTGTTGTGGGTTCCCCCACCTACCTACAAGATAGTGTAGTCGTCCTTTGGTGTTGTTGGTGTCTGAACATGCCCAACATTTGTAGATGTTCTTTTTATAGTTTATCTCTAAATTTCCTTTCTTATCACCTTTGTCCAACCCTTTTATATCAAATGAGCATGTGGGACAATCAAAAGAGATTTGGCCTGAATGGGAGTTATGATTTTTCCATTCACCAAATATATCTTCTAAAACATCAACTATTAAATCGAAATCTGCCATGTTAGAAATTTACACAACAAATGGGTAGGAGTCAAATCTACCAGATGTCTTCTTTACACATATATCCTTTTACACACGTGTAAGCATCTGCCATATCAAAACATTCTTTTTTTAAGGTATTGTTACGAGTATAAAACCATTCAATTTTTGGTTCTAATTGTCTTACCTCTTCCCATATAATTTTTTTCTTATCACATCCTTTTGGGAATTTACCAAATAGTACTCTTTTTCCTTTTCCATTCTCTCTTACTAATTGTGGAAAGGCGTACTTTCTAGCATTGTAGGTAGATATAAATTTAGGTATAATACCTAATACATCATACACTATTTTTACAATCATTGCATTATACCTTAATAAAGTACCTACAGTGTAGATATTATTGGAGGTTAACAAAGGTTCTTCTATTATTACCTCTACAATCCCTAAGTCTTTTACCTCTTGTAATTTTTTTTCAAAAGCTTCGGCTTTTTTTAGATGTTCTTCTATTTTATATTCCGGTTTTGGTTTTACTACCGGAGAAAAATGTGTAAGTTCCAATAATTGTTTGTCGGCCATATTAAATAATGCCCACCCAATTGTTTTTGTCGATACATCTAATCCTAATACTTTAGGTAAATTTTTAAACTCCATATTAAAATCTAAATTTTAAATTAAAGTATGCTGGGTCAGATGCGTTTTTTTGTACTGGCCTATCTGGTTTAGCTATAGCTAACATTGTTCCATCGGAATCATACAAAGCAACTTCTGTAATGTATGTAGGTTTTTGTACACTATCTAAATCATAGAATGTTCCCGCTCCTAACTCATTAGTGTTTGGTAACATAACTGGACCAGTCAATACTGTTGGGTTTAGGTCTGCAGCTGTAGTATTTTGAGTAAGATAGAATTCGTTTGATTCTGCTTTACATAAAACATTTAAAACCCATTGTTTTTCAAAACTAAAAAATTCAGCTGAATTAGTGGTGTCGGTAAAGTATACTTGTGTAAACGCAGAACTACTTCCTGTATATGCACCACCAGTAGCTAACTGTGTAGTTGCAGAATAATTAAATCCGTTTACTAGGGTTGGGTGGGTAAGGACACAAAATCCTTTATCTAAATAACATATTCCAATTGGTTCGTCTACACCATCACCCCCATCTGTTGCTTGTGCAGTTACTTTATTCGTAGAAAAGTCATGAGCATTTACAACTCCGTCTTGATACCCTTTAGGTATTTGTGATAGAGTGTAGGATGTTGACCACGACCCCCCATTTACTGGAGGTTTAATTGCGTCACTAAATAAGAATGCTACATTAGTACTTAGGTCTCCAACTCCAGGATTAGGTACTGGTGGAACATAATTAAAAGCTGATGTATGTCCAAAAACTTCCGCTTCTATACTAGGGTCACTAGATGCGTTGTAACCTGCATAGTATGAACTATAACAAGTAATGTAAGTCTTAGAACTACCACTCCATATTTGTGTTTTAAGTCTTATTGTTCTACCGTCTATTAACTCACCATATGTATTTTTTGGAAATTCAACCACAACAGCGGTATTGGCTGTGTCGATATCTTTAAGTGCATTACTACCCCAATCAATATCCCAACCTGTTACCTCAAAATTTGCTGCTGGTAAACCGAATGCTGGATATAAATTAGAAAAAGGTCTTCCATTACTTGGGTCTCTTTGGATTTTGGTAAATCTTAGTGTTGAACCTTGTAATTGATTATAACCATTAAACGCTGGGTTTAACGTTCCAAATGGTGTTATCTCTGAGGTTACTGTTTTGTCTCCTGGTGCTATATTTTTAAATTCCATTTATTTATACTTTAATATCCGTTATTGCCATTATTACCACCATTTCTTGTCATGTCAAGTCTTACGGCAGATTTAGTTTGTGTTACACCTAAAGTATTGTCTGTTTGCCAAGGTAAAGTGGTTTTACCGGGGAAAAAGAATCTTTGGTAATATAAACTAGATGTATTTTTATTTGATTTATTTAAATAGGTATTTATCACACTTGATGCTGTGGCAAACATTTTACCACCACTACTGTAATCTCCTTGTTTGTTACTTACTGAAAGAAGTTTAGCTGGTGTGTAACTTTTACTTATTTTTTCACCATAAGTTACTTTACCTACTAAGGGTTCCGCATTGTTACCGTTATCTAGGTAATTGATTCCTCCTTTTGGGTAGTCCATTTTATTATTTTTTCCAAAATTGTTGTTAAATTGGCCTACTAAATTTTGTGTTATATCTCCTATCATGTGTTCAATATTATTTTTCTATAAATACTTTCCCCACTAGTTGTAACTGCATGTGTAGGGTTAGAAGTGTAATGTCCTCCCATGGACTTATATCCTTCTCCATATATCTGAACAGCTGGAGAATTAAATACTAACCACCTACCTCCACTAGTAGGTGTGGCTGTTTGCCAAGTGAATGTCGGTTGTAAAGCTGGAATACTCAATATAAATGATAAGGTAACCTTACATGATTTATATTTCTTAGATTCGTCTTGTGGGGTTACACGTAAACCGATATTAAATGAATATACTGCGTTTTTACCAGTTCCACTTGTAGTTACCCAGTTAGAAACTTCTGGGTCTTTACTTAAAGCATAAAAGAAATCTTCGGTTTGTTGTACAATTCTTGCCAATCCGATGTTTGGTTCTTGTGTAATATTTCTTCTATTCATTCTTAAAGTCTGTGGTAAATTACCACTAGTCTGTTCTGTCAATTCTAACTCTGGTGTTCCCGCAAAAAAGTTTAATGCTGTTTCTGTAGATGTGGTAGAATTTCTAATACCGGTACTACCTAGATAATCACTATTTTCCTTACCTCTAAATCTTTTATCTCCTGGTTCATTATTAATTTGATTGGTTTGTAATGGGTAGTAGTAGTTTGTAGTGGTATTATTGTTATCTATAATTCTTGCTGAAGGAGTTAAAGTTTCTAATCCTGTTGCATTTAATATAGTACTATAACTACTGTTTTCAATAATTTGAGGATGGTAGTACCCTCCTGCGTCTTGTTTTATACCATATTCTGGATATACTTGAGTTTTCTTATTAATAATATTACCCACAACATAACCATAATCTGCTAATGCATTACAAATAGATAATGGTCCTGAACCATTGAAGACTCCTTGGTCATTACTAATTCCTTCAGTAGCTACTGTAAATGGAGAAATATATGCTCTGGTTTTCCTAGTACCAATTTTTGCTGTTTTAGCAAGATTATTAGTTACAGTATCGTTGTTTTGATTGACTAAGGCCGCACTAGTTAATTTTCTTAATAATAGTCCGTCTTTTGGTGATTCTGGTTCAACCTTAACACTACAATTTTTTATATTTCCACCTTCCGATACATAGAAACCGTCGACTAAGTTTGCAAACCATCCTCTCCCTAAACCATACTCCATATCTTCAAATAATTGAGTGTATCTGGAACTATAGTTTCTTCCTTGAGCATCTTGTATTGTACCGAAATAATTGGTGAAGGTAGTCGCTGTCATACCATTCCATTGGTGGTATGGTATTTGTGTCATCGCTAATGCCTTTAATGATGTAAACATATCCGCAACATAGAATTTAACAGTAGCATCTGTAGAGTAATCCATTTTAGCACTTGCTGCTGTACTACGGAACCCAGCAACTAAAGACCCTACTGGGGTTAAAGATGGTAGAGCGGTTGCCTGACCTAGAGTATACTCTAATTTTCTTTTTATATCATACCCTCCATTAACACCAAATATACAATTTAAGTGTTCTCCCGTCACATCCGGAACTTCTCCGGAAGATAATTGTAAGGCATTACGGTAATCTACATCAGTATCTCCCAATGCAAACTTTACCATATTATCAGCTAAACTTCCTTGTAGGAGGAGTTTCCTCCCAGCGCTTGTCATATGCAAATCTAAATATAGTGTTGTTGATTTAGTTATGTATCCCATTTGTAATTATCTTTTATTCTATAATTATCTTAATAATCATTTATTATTAGTAAACTGTTAAGTGCTTAACCAATTTATTCTCCATCCGTTAAACTTATTACCAATTATCCTTATTCTTTTTGTTTTTATTTGTACTTTTCCATCAATTTCTACAGCTAAGGTCACACAATATTCATCTTGTTCATACTTCCAATAATGGCCTTCTTTTTTATTTCTAATACCATTTAAATATGTAAATGGTTCTAAATCCCCAGGTAATGATTTTTTAATGATTTCAGAAACATCAATTTTTTTACAGACTTTTAATTGTGGGTCATACCCTGGCATTTTACTATCTTTTAAACCTGGTTCTATTATCCATTTAAACTTAACCTGTCCTTTTACAACTTTAGTATTTCCTATATATGTTTCACTATTGAATACAATATCATAATCAATATATACCTCATCATTGTACTGGTAGGTATAAGGTTGTAAAATAGCATCCATATCCACTACTAATCCAGTTCTTGCGTTTCTATTAGTTGTGGTAGTCATATTTTGTTGTGTCTCACCCCAAATTCCTGAATCACCTGTTGAGTCTAATGTTTGTAAAGAATTCATTGGTGGTGGTGTAGCTCCTACATTTCTATAAGATTCTTCATTATCTATTAATCCTTCCGACATTCCATTATTAGATGAAACTCTTGGGAGTGCTCCTCCCATAAGTGCTCCATAACTACTCATTCGTACTTGAGAACTTAGTAATGGTAAAGGTCCACAACCTACTTCTTCTACCGTAGGTGGTACCACTGGAGGTCCACAAGGTGGATTCGGACATGGATTGACCACTGTAGGGTCGGGTGGCCCTATCCTATTAATAAATACCGCTGGTAAACATTGACAATATGTACATTCATAACCAGCATAAGTCTGACTAGTTCCTGTAATAAAGTCGGTTAAGTCCGATTGGAACGATGTTCCCGAAAACATGTCTGGACCAGGGCATGAAACTGTATTACTTGCTTGTACACATCCAACCCCCGTATTAATACCCCAACCATAATGTCTTAAACCAGCATGACTACACACATTCTCCCAAGTTGCACTTGCAAAAGATTGTACAGTTGTAGGACTACCTAATATATCTACAGTCGGTACCATTTGACCGGTACCTGCACCATCAATACCACCCCAAGCTGGTGTTGATGTGGGACTGTAAGGGAATGCAGGTTTTTGATATGTTACTGGTATAAGGGTACTATATGGATTTGCACCGGTTAAAGCTAATAGTGGATGGTTTGGGTAAGACTTATTACCACTTGGTGCAATCCCTGAACTATCCCCATAGATAGACAAGTTTATTTCACCTAGTCCGGATAATGGAACTGTTCCTCCCATTATTGCACCATACGCATGTTGTAAAAAGTGACTATAATGTAAAGCATTTCGTTGTACTGCAGCGTATTGGAAACCTCTAAACGAATCATAAAAAGGTAATGTTCTCATAAATAAATCTTGTGAGTATTGCCAATCTGGTGTTGGTTGCCATATTGGACCTAAAGTAACAGCGTAACCATTTGTACCAGTCCCATACTGTTGTACACCATTTACATCCCAACCCATCGCTTGTCTTAAGTTAGCTTGACTAAATGAAGCTCCACCAAACCCAGTACTTGAACCTGCGGCTTGGGTTCCAGAACCGTGGTATCCCATATCATGAAAACCAATATCTCCAGCTGTAGTTGTAGTTGCAGGATTAGTTCCCCAACTTGATATAATAGATGTATTCGGAGTACCTAAGTTGACTGTCCCACTACCATAATAAGTTTTATTACCTAAAGGCATAATACCACCCCAATTATTACTATTACCAACAGCTGTTTCGTCGGTAGTAGAGATAACTAACACATTTCTATCACCACCCTTAAATGTTTCACATGGACATTTTAATTTAGTTTTCCTTATAGATGTAGTTCCTGTTATTGCTATATAAGTCAAGGGACTCGCTGTTAAAGCGTGGTGTGGGTCCGATATTCCAAACATATAACCTACATTATTGTAAGTGTTGTTAACCAACGTAGTACCAGTAGATTGTTCCACTATATTATCAAATGGATTACCACAAGAGTTACATCCAAATAAACTTCCGGTATCCCTATAATCGTCTGAACAACAATTTTGTTCACATAGAACATCTAAATTATTTACTGTTGGATTCTGTGATACAACAGCACTATTTAATCCACTATATATTAGATTTTTATCAAACTTTGGAAGTGATTGTACGAATGGGTCGTCCCAAGTAGTACCGGCTAAATATGATTTAGAGTATAGTGTTGTAATTGGTGTCGCTGTAAACGGTACATTGGCTAGTGTTGTAGCACCTACACTATTACATATTGGTTCTTCTTCATTTGGTGCAACATTAAAATTATTCCAATCACCACCTAAATTAGTGTAATAGGATATTGAGCCAACCTTTCTTTGTTCCCATACCATCGTACACCCAGTTACAAACCACTCCATTTTACTACCTCTCAAATGAGCGTTATTAGTGATGTCAGTTGTCGTACCTGGTGGGTACACTCCAAAACCTGCTAGGTAACCATTATTTACATTTACACCACACCATAATCCTGTCACACTAAATAACCTATCGCCGTTACCAACGTTTTGATTGTCTATTTGGAATGCAAATCCTGTAGATGAATTTGCCCCTTCATAAACTGAATTAGTAGCTATCATTCCTTGATTTCCACCCCCAGCCCATGTGGTGTAACCTTGACTATTAGGGTTAGTACTGGTTACATTATAAGAACATGTGTCTAATTCTCCATGCCATGGATAATACGCTGAATTTAACCATCTTTCACCAAATACGGGTATATGAAATACACTTCCAGTCCAACCTGTATTAATATTTGTTCTATAGTTGCTCGCCCAGTTGTCAATTCCATTTTTAGCCGCTTGACCTGTCGATAATTGGACACTGGTAACATCATAAAAAGCATAAATGTTAGTACAACTTAAAAAGGCAGAGGTTCCAGTTATAGGGTGACAATTTATAATTGGTCTTCCTCGATGTCCTCTAACATCTGTCATATCAAACCATTCCGTAGTTGCAGTTAAAGGATTTACAAAGTGTTCTTGTAAGTTAGATACCATTTGTAACCCTAAGTCATTATTTAAAGTTTGTGTACTACCTGGTAGTGTAGTATTTTGTGGTTGGGGAGAAACTCCATTATCCCAATATTGAGAGGTCTTTCTATAATCCCAATCATCATCATAGAGTGTAAACCGTTGAATTAGGTCCTTTAATCCTAGACCATTTTGCTTAATCATTCGCTCCTTACCTTTATCGGTAAGAAACATCTCAAGTGATTTTATTTTATTAAATTCTAGAAATCCCATTTACCAATATTAATAATCTATTTTAATAACAAATGTTTGTGTTCCTTGTCTTTTTGTTGCTGTTCTTAATTTTGCTATGGCCATTAAATCTTTGGATGCATCATATAAACCAATTTCGGTGATTCTTACGGTGTTAGCTGAATTCCAAGTAGGATTTAAAGACGTATTAAACTGATTACTGGAGATGGTAACATTATATTTCATTTCATATATGGTTGCCATTATATCTGACTCTAAATTACCGAAAAAGAAATTTTCATCACCAAATTGTAACAAACTAGGTTCTTGATTATTATTTAAAGGAATATTAATATAGTCATGAAGATTATATGTGGTTGCTCCTGTTATAATAACATTATTAATATAGAAACTACAATTACTATTAGTCATACCAGTTCCTAAAATTTCTTGTCCTACGGTATGTTGTGCTATTTGATTGGTTATATCTGCAACTTTCCAATTAGCTGGATTAGGGTAGTCACCATAATTTACTCTTTGGAAGATTACTTTAAACTTATCAGCGTTCCATCCTGTTCCAGAATATGCACATCCAACACTTGTATTGTACCCTCTTAAATATGGCCATTCCGGTCCAAAGTTCATTACTATGTCTCTTGCTCCAGCTGAGGTATCACCAATAATTTTACTGTAATAGTTACAATGCATTCCTGTAGTATAACCTGAACTACTTTCCATTAAGTATGTAACATACATCTCTTCGGTATTAGGTGTGGAATTAAAGGCTCCAACATTACTTGTTCCTCCAGCACAATTAGTACCTGCTGGTATTAACTCTAACTTAGGCATTGGAAGTGTCCAACTTCTATTAGATTTATAAGATAATGCAGTAATTAATTCTTGGTCATCTATTGTTATTATTTGTAAGTCTGGAAATACTTTACCGACCCTGTTTGGTGTCATGGTTTGATTTGCATCTACAGTAGCTAAATTATCATCCCATAAATTATAATATCTAATACCTGGAGCGTTCATATCTGGATTTGGTAACGACTCAACATAGAATTCTTCTGCTACTTGGAATCCTGGTGGGTCAATATAGAATGTTTGACCTAGTGAACATTCGTCACCTAGACCTGTACCTGTTCCTTTTTTCTTATGCCACATAATATGTGGAATGTGGATTTTAAAGTTATCCATTTCCCCAATCCCATTTAATTGTGTACCGTCAGGTTCTAAAGCAAACTTTTCACCATAAAAATTAGAAATAGTGTAGTTTGTATAATGTAAAACTGCTACTGTTCTTTGTTCAGAAGGCAACATAGTTCTAATTTGATTAAATGAATCTCGGATATAGGTTCCAGAATTTTCAGGTTCATATCCCGGTACATTATTTGCACCATAATAATCTTGAGCATTTTGTGTGTCAAATTGTCCTTTGTCACTATTATAACCCAAATACTCTTTAGTACTGCAGTACCCAGAAGAACCATAAAAATCTACATTTTCATAAACGTTCTTATCTGTACCCGCTACAGTACCAGAATTAATTAAGGTTCCGTCAAACTGAGTCCAGTTGATGTTCATGTTCCACACATTAACATCTTTAACGGACACATCACAATTATTATCAAATGATAAAGAACCGGGTGACCAATAAGGAATTGGTGTATCTGCTCCCCAATAATTAGTTACTGGACCACTTGTAAAGATTAAAACTCTTGCACATAATGTAGAAGCTGTAATTAAATTTCGTGGCCAATCCGGAAGAGCTCTATCTACCGTGATATTCATACTAGCTCCTGCTGTATTACCACTATTAATAACATTATAAAATAAATAAGGTGTAGCATTATTAGAAGGTAAATTTAAATAACCTGACACACATCCTGTTGAAGATGATTGGTACGGTGAGATATATTGTACCATAATTAAGTCACCCGCTACTGGCCAGTAATCTTGGGTACTACATTGGGTCGCTCCACTAGATAACCACATCATTGTTCCTCCTGTCATAGAAGAAACTGGATAACACCAATTAGAAGATAACACATAACCCGCACTAGTAATTGCACTAAACCCGGCACTAGTGGTAGTACCACTAAAGAACCCTCTTGGTCTTGCGACATTGTAAACTGGTTGTTCAGAGTGAGCTGGTGATAACACACCATAAGTCGCTCCACTGTTACTAGCTAAAACAGGTACTGGATATTTAACGTTTTGTTTATTTCTTTCAGCTGTGATATTTGATAGGTTTTGAGCGTTCCACATTGGTTCTGTAATCCAGATACCTGAGGACCCAGCAAGTACATCTGTATAACAATCGTAACAGAATTCACTGTCACCCAACTGAAATAATGAGAGGGATAAATTTCCTTGTGATAATTTTTTTCTTCCAGCGTCAGTTAATCTCACTGTAACTAAACCGGAATTATTTTTTAATATGTATGGCATGGTTAATTATTTTATGTTATTTATAAATATTATACCTACTGATTTAGTAAGGGGTAGGTTGATTGTTTGATATATTGACATCTGTGGATGGTTTTATAAAGTAGTAAGTTGATGGTGTCATTTTAAATGGTATTCTTTCTGTTTCGCTTTTGGTTTTAATAATGTTATTATCAATTAGAGGATATTCTCTATATGATACTAAATTATAGGTATAGTCCCCAGGTCCTGGAACATTAATGTTCATTATAATATTTTGTGGTCCTGAAGTACCTCTAGGTAGTTTAGTAGTTTGGGTATACACCGTTGTTCCCGTACTATCATAAACCAATAAATTAACTTCCTCATTATTTCTAACATTAGTTGTAACCTCACAATTAACTTGTGGATTATTTGTGTTGGCAATACCAGACACTGTTAAGTTAGTATAATAAAACACTATTAGTCTATCTCCCGGTACTATTCCACCAGGATTTTGTACTGAAAGTATTTGTATTTTTCTAGGTCCTACTTGTTTAAAGTCACTATCAGCATATAAAACAGTACCGTTAAACACTAAACCTATATCACCTAAAGGGGTGTAATCTAGATTTATGTTATAATATATATTTTTATAATATAAAGTACTTGTTTTTGCGGAAGTTACTCCACTTGCCGGAACATTAATGTATTGGGAATAAGTACTTTGACTTGTTGTGTTAGGCACATAAAATATATTTATTAAATCCCCATCAGCTAATGTATTTTTCTTTATAGAAAGGGTACGACCGTCACTATAAAAATCCCCATCAGTCATAGAGGTATTAAATGCTTTAAATAGGGTAATACCATTTACTGTGACTTGCATATTACCATCACTTTGGTAATCTAAAGGTAATATAAATGTTCTGTCTGGAACTGATACTGTAGTTGCCGTGGTAGCTGTTGTACCGGTTACTACTGCCATTCTTTGGTTGTACACCTCACACGAATTAATCGTATCTGGTAAGTCAAATGAGTTAGTTTCTATGTTTGCCATTCCCGGTTTACTTACAAGAATTAAATAATAATCCCTATCTCTATCATATATACCATATTCAATAGTTGGGGTTGGGTTTAAATCTAATGTGTCAAACCAAGTAGCTGTGGTACCTGATACTCTATTTACTTTACATCCACTATAATAAATGTCTTGTAACTTATCTTTAATTATAGAACTTGGTTTAATACAGTATTCCCAGAAATCTTCACATGGAAAATTAGAAATAGGTACTTCATCACTTCCTTCAGTGTAAATAGCGGTCGTTCCTGATAATTTAGTGGTTACATTATCAAATATCCTACTAACTAATGGAACATTTAAAAATTCACCATATTCTGGTACATAAGGAAATATAGAATATTTAGCATACGCATTATTATTTCTCATTTCTGCAGTTTCAGTAACCCACCTTAATTTTAAAGGTACTTCTTGTATTTCATCACAGTAATAAACATAATATCGTTTTGCTGCTATATCTATTTTAGTCGCACCTGTTATGTCTACTTGAGGTTCTAGGTAGGTTTGCATTTCTACCTTAATCGATGGTCTGATAACAGGGACCTCAGGTCTTCCTGGATAAGCACCACCAAAACTATTATTCCAATCATCATTAACTGGATTGGTGTGGGAAACATTTAAAGTTTTACTATTATATAATTCAAAATATGAAGATTTACTCACACCTGCTTTTGTAGCTACCACTTCAAAATTACTTTGGTAACCTGTAAAAGCTATATCAAAGAATTGTGTTTGTGGTTGTGATGATGTGTTATAACCATAACTTTGTGACCCTAAAAATTTATTTAATTCGGTTCCTGTTACTAAATCTGATTTAACAGATGTGGTTCTTCCGGTCCATGTTGTTGAATTTAATAAAGAAAAATTTAACTCATAATCAGGGTTATAATCGTTTGTTTGACCAATAAAACTAGAAGCGTGTGTTTGTGTAGCTCCTGTATTACCCATTGTATCAGTCATTTGTATTTTAAATAACTCACCTTGTTGTCCACTTCTTGTTACTTTTACTCTTACATTACCTTGTGCGTTAAAATTATTACCAGAAACAAATCTATACGGACTTGGTGAGGTACTTAGTGTACTTGTAAAAGTACTATTCCATGGTTGTTCATTATTTATTGATGAAAATGCTGATGCACTATTTCCATAGTTATAAAGTAAATTAATTGAAGGTGCTGAAGCACCATTTTTATTAGAAAAAGCTAGAGCTAAATTGTGAGAAACATTTTTAGGTCCATATTCACCCAAATTATCTCTAAACCAGGCTAAATATAACCCTATAGTGTCATCGTCAGTGTCAGTAGAACCTAATGTTACTTCATGTGTATAGTTCAAATATGAACAACTACTAATAAATCCATTTGCAATTCCCGAATTACTTGTACATTGAATCATACACGACCCTACACCGTTATCCATTTGTTTTGTTTTAGCACTTACTACGGTATTATTCGTTCCACTAATGGTAAATTGATTATTAGTTATTGGTTGACATCCCCAGTTTGTACTAGAGGTTAAACCTGTAGCTGCAGATGGGTTAGCTTCTTTTCCTTGGTTATTTCTTGGATTGTATGTTACCCATTGGTAATTGGAACCCACAACTGCGGTGTAGAATAACACTACAAACCTTTTTATTTTAGTACTCCAATAAAATGTACCTGCATTAGCAATGGTTTTAGATATTGCTGTTGGACCCACATCTTGACCTTCATAAGCAGCTTGTTGTACTAAAGGGACATTTGGTTGGTACCAGTCTTTGGAGCTGTTTGTTAAACGAGTTGCTGTGGCTCCAGTGTAAAACCAAAAATAGGGTGCATACGCACTATAGTCCTCTATAACTTTATCCACCACTAAGGGTGACTCCTCATCTTCATAAAGTACAGATTTTTCACTTTTTGCTTCGGAAACCGTATAATAGTCTAGTTCTTCCTTAGACCTAGAGGTTTCTTCGCCATCCTTTTTAACAGTACTTTTACTTTCATCAACACCTGTTGTAGCTAAACCATTTGTTATGTACCACGCTCCTTCTCCATCAGTAAAATCAGTAAAGAACATTTTCTCCTCAAAGTACCCTGTTGGGTATGTTGCTGCTGGACCATGAAAATATAATGAATTGTTGGCTTGTACTGCTACTCTTGTCCAATTTTCCACAATAGTAGAAGCTGACATATTTCCAGTTGTAGTATTGGTTGCACCACAACCGGATACTGATGTGGATTCATATGTGTAAAAATTCCCATCATGAGCGGTTACAGTATACCCACCCTCTGTTAAATTTTTAAATGTGTGAGGATGATTACCGGAACCTATGTAGGTTACCGTATCCTCCAATGTACCATCTTTAAATAAGTTATATTTAACTTCTGGTTGTGTATGGGTGAAGGTGTGAACTTTTATCTGACAATATTTAGAGGCATTAGTCATACAACTATTGTCAATAACTGAGGCAGATAGACTCACTGGGGGTATATTACCTATTATGACAACCTCAGTACTGGCAGAACCGTAAACATCGGTTACCGTACCTGAATACGCTCCTGCACATAAAGTTGTTAATGTTGTAGTGTTTGCGGTATAAGAAGACGGCCCAACCCAACTAAGGGTATATGGTCCAGTTCCACCTTCCAAAACTAAATTAGTTATAGACCCAGTACACGACCCACTTACAGTGTAAGTAACACTATAAGAATTAAATGTGGGTATTGGGTTTGTTTGTATTCTAAGTGCCATATTTAATATCTATTATTTCCAGCTATAGTATTTCTACCTATTGGGGTGTTTATACCTAGGGATTTTAACTTTCCTACCATAAGTTGGTTTGGTCTTACCGCTTTACAAAATTCTTGACATTTTCGTCCACAAAGCTTATTGTTCTTACAATTAAGTTTTTTATCTGCTATCACTTTACCTTCATTTTTTACTCTACATTCACATATTGAGGTATATTCTTCTTGAGCCTCAACACTGTTGTAAAGATTGTATTCGTTAGTTCTAATAGTAATAGGTTCTCCGTCAATAATAAGGTCGCTCAAACTAAAGTACATTTTTCTTTCAGTTTGATTTCTATTTTGTACAATATAATCTCTTCCAGTTCCTACAGCACCTGGGTTACCAAATAATGTCGTACCATTAAAGTAATTAATCGTAGTGTCTGGATTGTCTTTATAGTAAACCATATGTGAAAATTTATTACTAGTTCCTTTAATTTGGAATATCGTTTCTACTAAATAAGTGTGTTGGTAATTAGGAAAAGCCGGTGTTTCACCCACAAACTGTTCAAATCTTGGCATCGTCCAATAAGTTGTCATTCCATTATATGTAAAAGGTTTAGTGCCATATGGTTGTAAAGCATCTGTAAACCCTCCATTTAATAGTGTTTCATTCCACCTTGATGATTGTCCTTTAGCTATTCCTAACTCAAATTTACCTCTATATTTTTTAGAGACATCCAAATATGTCAGATTAAATATGTCTTTTTTATTGTTGATTGGTGGACTATAAATTAATGGTTCATTTTCAAACATTGTGGTTACAAATAAACTTCCTCTTTCTTTTCCTTTATATTTTACTCCTTTATTCCACCAAACTAAATCTGGACCATAATTATCCACATCCCAAACTAAACCTACACTCTGTTTTTTTGTATTACATGCGTCCACAGTTACTCTATACCAAGGATATCTAGTTTCATCATTTATTGTTTTTGTACCTAATCTTAAATTAAGTGATGTTGTACCACTCAATTTAGTAGAACTACTCCAATTTACACTATGTTTTAATCTTATTTCGTCACCCGCATTTAATTTAATACATTTAGTATCTAAATTAACATCACAAATTTTACTAAACACATGACCTACCTGTCCACTAACTACTGGATAACCACATGTTGTTCCTGATATATTATAAGTGTCTGAAATTAAATCACCCGGAGTAACATCTAAAGTTAAAAATTTATCAGCTGTAGGGCAAACCTGTGGATTATTCCCCACAACATATTGTGTTAGAGTTATTGCAGAAGTAGAACCACTTAATTTTCTTTCAATCCATATATCAGCTTTAAGATGGTCTATACCTCTATATTGTGAAAATCCAAAACTAGGTGTAACTCTAAAATACGGTGAAATATTTGTGAATGGGTTGGAGTCGTATCCTTCTTGCGTTGTTACATCAATTCCTCCACCAGCGTACAATATAGAACTATTAACTAAATTTTTATAATGGTAATCATTAGATGGGTAACTATAGTTTGTGTAGATTTTGTAGTAATTTCTTAAGTACTCACACCATCCTGTATCGTAATAGTCAAATGTAAGAGCTCCTTGATATTGGAATCTATACTCTCCTGTGGTTAAAATTTTATAGTGTATGTAATCATTATCTATATTAACTTGTTTATATAGTGGTCCACCATTATCACTTAAAACTTCTGGTTTTACACAAGCTGCATTTATTGTGTTCTGTGCTCCTTGTAATATTGCACCTGACGCTGTAGGTCCGTTCATTGGTATTACTGTTGTACCTGTAAATCCACTGAAATTATAGACTAAGTCAAATGTTAAATCACTATTAAGTGTATTATTTGTACTTCCACTATTATAAATTCCTAAATTGGTGTAACCTGTATATTGTGTTGTAAGTCCACTTAGTTGGTTGTGTTGTGTTCTAAATGTTTTCCAATCCCCATATGTTGTTGCTAACATCTCAACATTTAGACTTTGGAGTGGAGTATATAGGTTATTTCCATTTTCATCAATACCTAGTGCTGTTGTGTAATCTTTTCTTATTTCAAAATAATCTAGTTTACCGTCCCTTCTGTAGTTTGCGTAACTATTACTAAAGACATCATTACCCAAACTTCTTTCTACCCAATCATTTAAATTTTTATATTTTACAAAGTTCTGGTGGAAAGAATTTGTAGGTGTATTTGTACCTACAGTAGCAGCAGACAAACTAAAATTCAATTCAGTTGCGAGTGAAGGTACTACTTGTGTTTTAGAACTAGACCTTTCATCGTTTCCAGCACCTAAAGTTGTAGTATAGCTAGGATTGTATAAGCTATAAGATTCTACATTACCAATTTGTTTAGAGGTAAGACTATATTCAAAACCATCTCTAACTGCTTGATTTCTAAAAAATACTTGTGTTGTGTGGTTAGGGTAAGCTTGTACAATAGTAGAAAACCAATTTAATTTAACTTTTTCATAACCTTGGTTATCGGTATACATTAAAGAAGTTCTGGTCGCAATCTTAGTAGTGGTATCAACTATAACATTAATTGAACTATGATTATAAGGTAATTCTATCCCACTTTTATAAGGGGCATCATTTAGAACCGCGTATATATTACCATCCACTATTTCATAATCTTCTGTATCCACAGAAGGATGATATCTATTGAAATATTGTTGGTAATTAAACTCTAACAGTCCTCCCTCACCAGCTAATTGTGTTAAAGAACTATTCATTAATGAACTTATTTCGTTTTTAATCTCTGTTTTAGTACCATCTAATGGTTTTAATTCTAATATTGGGGCCAGTACGTTAGTTGGACACGGCTTACCACTAGGAATATCATTGTCTATGGTATTTATACCACCGTAATCTACTATTGTATCGTTAAATTCTATAGCGTCTGCTGGTAAACCATTACAGATTAAGTTTATTTCTATCTGATAACCATATTTACGATTACCATCAAGTGAAAAATTAGTAAATATATTTTCTAAATCTTGGAACGTCATTAAATCACCCGAACTAGAGTTACCCCAATATGCTGGATGAGTCATAAATGTCGCACCTAATGCACCACTTAATTGATACAACCCAAAGAAATCTTTTGTTTTAGAAGGAGCTAATTCTATAACTATTTCAGTGTTAGTAGCAACTAAAGGATTTAATAAATCCATAGTAGGGTTATCCAAAGAAGAATTGTAAGAACTAAAAGTAACATATTCTTTTGGTATTCTTAAGAAACATCTATCTAGTGTTTCTCTATGCATTCTATATAGGTATAGTTCTGTAGTTTCAGATAGTTCTATTTCCCATTTTCTCATTCCTAAATAAGTAGAATCGGAATATATATGATTTATTATTTCCATTTTATCTCCTATACAACATGGAGTTACCATACCTATAGTGTCAGCTTTTATTTTACCTATTACTTGTTGTTTTAAACTTTTTGTAATGTAGGGCATACTAGTTTGTACTCTAGCTGTTCCATCAATTTTAAAGTCGTTGATTGAGTCTGGAAATAACATACTTAATCCATTCATAGCATCATACATTACACTTTTCCAATCAGAATTCTTACAAATACACCTATTAAGATTACCAGGACTATTCATAACGGTTGATGAACGAGTAGACGCTCCTCCCATTGTGTTACCCATATCTAAATAACGTGAATGTCCACCACCATATGGCCCGTTAGGTCTTATCCACGGATATGATGTATTACTAATAACACTAGGTGTAGCTGGTCTACCAGTACTTTCCAATAAGCCGATATCACATGGGGACCAACAACGATAAGCGACAGCTCCTGAGAAACTATCTTGCATATTACAAATAGACCAATTAAATGGTTCTGTTATTGCACACATTTTAACCTCATACGTACATGCAGATGCAACCCATTCATAATAATAAGGTTCTAATAGATAGGATTGTCCAGCATTCTTAGTGTCAGCACCACAACAGACTTTAGTGTCACTATTAAAAAATAGTAAACTAGACGTTCCGGGATTTACACTTTTCCTATCTTCTACACCATCCGCAAAAACTCCAAAGAGTTGAGTGTCTGCAGACATTACGGTAGTATCACAATTACAAGGGTCTAAAAAGTCATCACCAACCCTATAACTTGAGTCAAAACAATCTTTACCCCCAATATTATAAATTCCATCTTTAAATACTACGGGATTAGTTGTAAATCCTGTTCCTGAAAATTGTGGCACATCTGGTATTTCCACTAAATCAGTACAATCTTCTCTAGGTCTAAAATTATTACCTCCATCAAAACTCAGTGGTGATATTGATAAATTTTCCCATGTTTGTGTGTATCCACTACCACTAAAGAACCCACATATTGTATTTCCTGTGTAATTGGTTATAGCACCTATTGTTGGTTGTGCGGTATTACCACTAATTAAACTTTTATAACATTCACGACCATATTGTACAATCTGTCCAAGATTATAAGATTCATCTACGTACCATTGATTATAATTTTTCGGTTCACATGGTTGGGTACAAATAGCTTCACAATATTCAAAATCACCAATAGAAAGTGTTGTATCACCTTTTAAAAACTCAAGTAAGTCGTTGTTGAACTCGTCTCCAGTAAAGAATTCAGATTCATTTACGGATAAGAAAATTCCGTTTGGTGCACCTGGGCTAGTCCATGGTCCCGTACAAGGTGAACCAACTCTTTGGTTGTATTCTGTATGTGTGTGGTCATTACAACTAAGTTGGCCACGATATATATTAGGACTACCACCAGGATAACCCACACATCCTTGATAACATGGTGACCCATATCCTAAATCTCCTATACCGTATTGACTATTGGAGCAATTTCTTATTAGTCTTTCATTGTTATGACATGATTCTGGTACACCTTTAGGTTTCCAGTCCCAACCAAAATTCTTTAGTCCTGGGCCCATATATCCTGTATGAACATTAGTTCCACTTACACTCGTATATGGATTACTGGTTGTTATAGCGGATAATGTTCCACCTGCCGCAAGTACTGTTCCATTTTCTTTTAATAACTCTACACATGGCGACATATAAGTGTAAGCTGTAAAACCTGTAACACCAGGATTTAAACTACAGGTATCTCCAGTTTTACTGGTCCACTGACATACAGTATTACCAGTATAATTATCTTGGACTGACCATTCTCTATATGGTGTATGTCCTGTTATTGTTGTCCCACCACTTAGATTATATTGGAAACATGTGTCTGTTGGATTGTTGGTAAATATGCATCCTGTGCACCACCCTGTTTCCATTGCCCCATAGACGTGTAAATTCATATCCATTCTTTGGGGTAAATTGTCAATCGTCATTGGGTACATTAGTCCCGCAAAATAATCAAATGTCGCATGAGCGGCCATAAAATTATTAAAGTCGGTAGTGTAAGCTGCGGTTGGTTGTGCTACCCCACTACGATTCCAATCCGCTACTGAACCCATAGGTGGTTCAGCAGTTGGTGCTCCTGCAAAACCCCATTGTGGTCCTTGTGCACCAGGAGTTGGGGGACCTTGATTTGGTGTTGCTCCAATTGTGTTGAAGATACCAGCATTATCAGTAGTATAATAAGAGGTATCTGACTCATCTACAAAATTAATTATAATTACATCTTTTGAACCTCCAGTCCATAGTCCATGACTTCCTTGACCAAAGTTACCGTTAGGTGGCATGTTTGCATTTGGAACTTCGTCGGGCCAAACAGCAAATCCACCATTTTCAGGTTCACAAAATTTTCTAGGATTACCTAAAAAATATTGGTTACCGGCATTACTCCAACATGGACTACAAGTGTCAGGTGCTATGGATGAGGTTCTAATGGCGTGTCCATCTGCTGGATAACTAGACCACCCTAACCATCTTTCATTGGCCGCTAAATCTCCAAAAAGAGGAATGTGATAGGTCTTACCACTCCAACCTGTTGTCCTCATACTGTCACTAAACGTATCAATGGAAGCTTTGGCTGCAAACATTGTATCTCCTGGTGTTGAGGTCGTATCGTAAAAGGCATATATATCTGTCTTTTTAGACGCAATACTAGCATAAACCCCATTAAGGTTAAGACATGCCTCTGCTAAAAATGTTCCTGGTGTGGGGCCATTTACTCCCCACATATCGGTACCACCACTACAACACCCTTGTACTACAATAGTTCTAGGATTGTCAATAGATGGTATACCTGTAGTTGTATCGTCAAATACATAATAACTGAAACACTCACCAGTAATTCCACTTAATATGTTTACCATATTATTTAACCATAAGTCTGTGGTTGGTATGTCACTTATAGTAGTACTACTATAGTAAATTGGGCCTGTATAACTATCACCATTAAGTGTAATCTTATTAAACCAACCTGCTCCACTAAATGCAATTGAGTTGGATGCTAAATGACCATTTACTAATACTTCTTCAAATCTAGGTCCCACACATTCTACCCATGAACCTAAACATTCTAAATCATCACAAACTGGTTCATGTTTATATGCGTATTTGTATCTATGGAATGCTGAATTTTCTATTTTTGTACCACCCTGCCAAATAGTTGTTGCTGGTATCATTTGTTCCACTAATCTCACCCAATAATCTCCCATGTTATCAACAAACTCTAACATTTTTTCGTAGGTATATTGATTATTTGGTATTCCACATACAGACTTACTATTTAGATAGTCTAGGTATACCATTTGAAGTGTTGGGTATCCACCACCGTGTCCATCATCTATTGTTTGTCTATTTTTTACATTTACGTGAATCTTCCAAAAACTTTCAGCAAATTCAAAAAACGAAAGTTTAGATGCGTCTATTTGAATCGGTGTCCAATCTGGACCTACTGGGGGTGACGGATATAGTGGATTGAGGTCTACTAAAGGTTTTAAACCATATAGACATCCAAATTTATTAGAAGTATTCCAAACATCCCAAGTTAATCCTTGACCAATATTTAAAAATAAATCTACATTTTTAACATTTAAAATTTGTCTATCAGTGTGTGCATAATATTTTGTACCTCTTCCTCTAAGTATTGAAACTCTATTTTGTAGATTTACAAAACTTTCATCTTGTTTTCTTTTTTCGGATATTACCCAAGATTTTTTATTATCTACTGTTCTAGATAAATCATAACCCTCATTCATATCTGGGAACTTCCTTAAGTAGTCTAAGTATTTTTCACCGTATGTAAAAGGTGCGAATTGAGTAACAACTGAGGGGCTGTCACCAGTAAAAACTGATTTTTTCTCATCCACAATTCTAGAACTTTTATGTTCTGGTGTTCTCTCGAACCAACCAGCTCCTGCTTGGAAGTATCCATCTTTACTGAAAGTAGGAGGTATTGGATAACCGTCTTTACCTACTGGATATTCTTCCCGTATAGCTGTGACCTGTCTAGTAACAGCGGAAACTCCATAGGTGTAACCAGTAATAGTAATAGGTATAACACCTTGTGTTGGTGGTACCTCACTAAAGTATTGGTTTCTAACTGGGACATTTTCAGTGTACGTACCACCTGAAAAACTGTCTAATTTTTTATTAAATTTATCTACGTTTATACGATTTCCAGCTAGATAAACATGTTCATTAAATTCAATTAACCCTTGTGGTGCACCTATTAATCTTAATAAAAATTCAATAGATTTTCTTGTTCCTTTAGATTTAAAAAGGTATGCGGTATTAACTAATATTTTTCTATATAACTCTATATTAAGTTCTGATGGAGTTTTATTAGTTGCAACTCCAGCAAACTCTTGTTTACCACCTCTACTAAATAGAGCGTCCATAAGGTCAACCTGTGCGATTGAGTTGGGTGTTCCCCACCCTAACATTTGTGCTAAATTCTTTAATAGGGTGTCTGGCACATTATGTATTTTATCATAACTGACATTTGTCATATACGCCAACCCATCTATGTATTTTTTTACTTCGTCAAAACTTCTACCATATATTTGTAATACCTTTTCAAATGCTTGGTCTTCTGTATCAAATTCTTTAAGTGCTCCTGTCGTTAAAAATCTAGATATTAAATTAGTTTTATAAGAATCATAAGTTATTGCAATATCATTAAGTGAATTTAAATATGTGGTGAATGAAAAACCATCAATTAAAATATTCCACTTATCCGTTAATGGCCAGGTTATACTTTTACTAGATTTAATTAATGCTCCAGTATTGGACTCTCTTAACATGTCGAATTTCGCGGTATAAAGTGGTATACTTTCCCTATTTAATAATATTTGTTCGATATCACCTAATTCGTCAAAAGTCTCTTCAGTATTTAAGGTGTTAGGTCGTATTATAAATTCTTTACTTGTGAAAGTAGATGCACTAGTTGTAGCACTAAACGGATTTCCATCTACACTTATAACAAGTGAGCCACTTACGTTGGATGGGGCTGGAGTAATATCTGTAATCGGATATTCATTGGACCCAATAAATAAACTGTATTTACCAAATTCTTTTGTAAAGTTTCTAATTTCATTAACCCCATCAGTAGACCCCGTAAAGAATAAATTTCCAATTGTTGTAAATTCTATAGCGAATGGATTCTTAATTTGTAAAACATTAACATTTAATGTTGTTTCTTTATCAAAAGCATCATATAAAATATTAGTGGCTGTTAATCCTGTTAAGAAATCAGCTCTTACTTTTTCTACAGATAAACCAGCTGGAAAGTTTTTAACTATACTTTGAGTTGCGACTTTCATTCTTTCCGCTAAAGACCCATACAATGTAAAATCTGTTATTTTCTGTGGGTCATAATTAACAAAAGCTTTTAACTGGTTATTTGCAAGTACTTTTGTTTGGTCTGGATTTTGTAAATTAATCGTATCTAAAGTGATAGGTTTAGAAAAATTACCCAAAGAAAACTCCGTATTTTGTTTATCTGTTACAGAAACAGAAATTCCAAAATTTCCTAGTGTGAATTGGCTAGAGCCATCGGTAAACTGATTACCGACTAAACCGTCACTAAAACTGTCTAATCCACTACTAGCGTATATGTTATTACCATTTGCCATATACTATTCTATGTTGCTAAATGCTTTACTAAAGTCTATATTATTTCCTTTGTCTTTTCTTACTTCATATAATGGTGTACCAAATTGGTCACGTTTTTCATATAGTGTATATTGTTTATAAATGTTATTGTTAGCATCGTATAATGTGTAAATTCCATCACTTAATGACTTACTTTGATTGCCGTACAATGCAATACCTAAACTTTCTACATCATAATCTACCATCTCAATATCTAAAGTAATCGGGTTAAAATATGTGTTAGTTATTATGACACTTTGGTCTGGTTGTCCAATATATGGTAAAGCACTAGGTTTATTAGTAGGTGCTGAAGTAGGAGTTAATGTACAAAACAATAAGTTACTTCCTCCATTAACATATCTATATCTAATAGCTTTTTGACTACTGTTAGTTAAATTTTGGGTTACTGGTTCACAGAAAAATGATGAAGTAACTATCCTGTAAAAATTTGGTATTTTTGTTCCGTCTGAATTTAGGTATTCTATTCTAAATCCTACTAACCCATTATTAACAAATCTATTTCTAAATTTACTATCGACGTTATTTAAATCAAAAACCAATCCTTTGACATTAGGTAAAGACGATAATACACCACAATCTGTAATACTGGTTCTTATTTCTATAGGTTTTAAATATACCGTGTAAATTCCTTTTTTATCAAACTCAGATGATGGTAATTTTAAATTATATAGTCCACCCAAAATTTCAACATTTGCGTTACCTGAGGTATTTCCGTTATGATAGTAAGGTGCTAAAATTGCATTTGCGTCTAAGCTTTTTACAACCACACCACTATTTGCTTCCCGTGTAGGGGTATAGACCATTACAATATCAACATCTTCTGGTGATACATCAGCGGGTCTTTTTATTCCATATGCTCCTAATGCCATTTTTTAATTTTTTATTCTTGTTCCTTTATTTTATAGTACCCATAAGCGTAATTTACCAATCCTCCCATAGTCTTTATCTCCCCCAATCTTTGATTTGGCTCCATAACAGACTGTTTACCTCTCTCAATAAATATTTCTGATTGTATTTCTGGTGGTTCGGAAACATTCATTAATGCTTCTTCTTTTGTAAGTGGTTCTCTACACAATAAAACAGGTGTTCCGTTTAGGTAATTAACCTCGTTTTGGAAGGGGGTGATAACGTATTCACAACTACCATCGTCAATCATTGCTAATGCGTTATAGTTCCAAGCATTAGGGTCAGTACATCCTTCAGTTGGGTATGTGCAACAACTAAAATCTGCAGGATGTGGTGATGGTAAAGGGCCTGGTGAATAAGGTCCTCCACAATCTTCTGTAGCTAAAGGATTATAATTTATTGCCTGTGGGTCCATACATCCCGGACCTGCCCCTGCAATATCATAATTACATAAACTTAAATCTGGTACCGACGCTATTTGCATAGTAACATATGTTCCTCCATTGGCATTGACCCAATTAGTTGTGGTATTAGTTGAGGTACACATAGGTGGTCCTCCCCCAGCAATTACTGTGTAATTAGCTGGGTCAGCACAAGGGTCATAATTTTGTGCAAAAGGGTCTGGACATCCATAATCGTAAGTACATGAACCGTCCATTATATTTGCGTTTGGATTGTAATTGTTTGCTGGTATTCCTGGAAATTGGTAACCTGGGTATGGTATAGCTCCTACAACACTTAGTCCTAGACCACCATCATCTATACACCCATTAATTGGTTCCTGACTAAAACACGCACCAGAATCTACATTAGCTAAAGGGTTAAAGTTCCATACGGCACAAGGGCCTCCACCACATGATGTCATACTACCAAAAATATCGGGATTCCCTGAGGGGTCGTTCGTATCGTCCATACATCCGGGTATTTGATATTGACAACAATCTGCCCACCCAGCAGCATACGTCCCTAAGGCGTCTCCATTACAATCTTGTGTACAACTTGGACAATAATTACTTGCTGGTAGAGATGTTGATGAAACAATTGTAGGACTTACGACCCCAACTGAAACAGAATATCCCGGATAAAAAGGTGTGTCTCCAGCACCACCCAAACTGGTCCACACAAAGGAAGGTGTGGCTGGTGTGTACCTATCAGGTGTAGGAACACTTACACCTCCCGTCCATGGTGTTAACGTTCCCATCCCATTGTCGTCACATCCCGCGTCACTACAACAACAAGTGTCAGCACTATTATAATTTGTTTTATTCCATGCAAATGGATGATTCGATAGGTTAGGACTACCATTAGAAGTTAAACTAGTACAAGGGACTGGACTACCTGGTGCAGGTTGTGTTGATGATTGCACTGTTCCACTCGCATCCGTCCAACTAAAGTTTATACTACCACCAGCCACCCATGAAACATTTTCACAAATCCATTGTTGATTTGGGTTATCCCAGTACTTGGAGTTTGCAGGGTCTGGGTTTCCTTGACAATCTAACCCTCCACCAGTAGTGGTTGAGGGGTTAAAATTAGCAAAGGATGGGTCTGGACATCCAAATTGATTGTATTTACAACACGAATCCCAATCTTTACTTTGTGCAAATTGTGAACCGTACCATTCTCCGTTAGTGAGTGGGTTGTAATCAGATACACTACTTTTATCTCCACCCATACCCATAGTTTCACATCCAGCATATTGATACTGAACACCGTAACCGTATCCACCATATACTGCAGTTGTTTCATTTCCTAATGGACTTTTCCATGTACTAGAAGTGCCGTTCCATGTGGGTTGTACAACTGTACCAGTGTTTGGGTCTATGGTTTGAGTACCGTAACACGGATGATGTATGGGTTTTCCTTCACAATCAAAACATCCATTATCTGGTGTAGTGACATCACCCGCAACATTAAAACCATTTAAAATAGAATTATTTGAAATACATCCTGTTGGGGATGGATTGGATGGTGGACCTAAACACTGTCCATTTGGTGAACAGCTAGAATCTTGACATGTATCCCATACAGTTGAGGTAAGTGGACAACCGGGTGTTAGTGCATGTCCTCCTGGAATTGGAGCTGATGGTATAGATGTACCATAATCCATTGAATTTAAACATGAAGAGAGTGGGCATCCGTCGTTATTTGTAGAACCTAAAGCTAGGGGTGATATACACAATTCAATCCAAGGAAATCCTCCTTGGTTGGAGGAGTATTGCCACCCACAGGGTGTGATGCCTTTCCAGTAATTATTGGAAGAGGTAATTCCAAATAAATATCTTTCAAAAGTTACATCCAGTCGACCAGCAGCAGCCCATGAACCAGTCCCACAAGGTGAAACCCAAATTCCAGAAGGGTCTCTATATAATCCCCTATCTGGGTGTAATTGGTAAAGTCCAGCATAAATTCGTCCACATCTAGATGATTGCCCTATATTAAAATAGTATTGTCTAGTCGAGTTGGAACTCATGTATATTCCAGTACTACCACCTGGGTAATAACCACTTTGCCATGTATCTTCATGTGTGGTATATGTACTTGTCCTAAGAAACTGATAAAAAAAAGGAATCTCACCAGAATATAAACCTGAACACATACATGAACAAGAGTCATTACCATTTTCTAAACCAGAACTTGCTGTATTTCCTCCATCATACGCATTATTATAGTTAGATACACTAAAATCACCACCAATAACTTTAGGGTAGTTATAACCCGTACCCCAAATTACCGAACCTATTTGTTCACTTCCTGATGAGTTTGTACCTGCTTGTCCTGGGCATCCCATATTTTATATTTTATTAATCATTAGTTTCCACTACTATAGATAGTTGTTTAGTACATCCCTTATCATCCAATATGGTAAAGTTGTAAAGTCCTGCTGTAGGTCCATTTATGTTTGTATAATTGCTAGGACAAAGATTGTCAAAGAAAATATTATTATATTGTCCATTTACAGGATAAATAGTTTTAGATTCTGATGTATTATTGTTTGTAATTGTATATTGTGAACTTAATGTATTAAATCCACTTATTTCTACCACACCATCACAATCAAAACTATGAGAATTAATTCCCTTTGCGTTGGTTAGTGTTACCGTACTACATTTTTGAACATTATTTATTATTAAATTAAGATTTTGTATTTCAGTACACCCACAATTACTATTACAATCATTTAAAGTCGAGAACATATTACTCTGTGCTAATAAACTACTGTAACTAGAAACACCACTATTTTCATCTATCCAACTATTTTGAGGCATTTCACTACATACTGTGTCCACACATTCAAATAATCTTTCTAGTGGAGTTATGTTATTTACTGAGGGTATCATTGGTACCGGTAAGGGTGACATTTGTGCTTCTGGTCCCCCATAAACTATTGCTGAACCTAAGGTAGTACTTCTTATATTACCACCACCAGCTATCCTTAATAACCCATTAGCTCGATTACATTCATCTTCTGAACAATAAATTCCTTGTCCATTTATCCCTTCATAGAATCCTGATGTCGGGTTAATAACAGCCCAAGGCCCACCACCATTACAACAACTATCTAAGCATTGTTGGTTGGTCATACCAACACAAGGAGGTCCACCTCCCGTTAGATAAGTGTCTATGGTCATACAAGCTGAACCTTGTGAAACCATCCAACAGTCTAGGGTTGGGAATTGTGTAGTACAGTCACAAACTTCCTCTTTTTCTTCTCTACAACAATGGTAATCTATATTATTATGGTCTAACCCCATACTCATTGCTGAATAAGCGGTTGTTCCACCACTATAATCTATATAGTTAATGTCATTTAAAGTATAAGCCGTATACCAAGAAGAAAGGGTAGTTATTACACCTGTACCAGATAATCCAACATTTACCACATTTCCTACACTTGGGTATGGGTTGGTGCCGTATTGTTTTAATACATTTAGTTGACTAGTATATGAATGACCTGTAACAGCAAAAGGTGTGTTCACCCAACTACTACTTAACGTATCATAAACATCCGGATTTCCATCACCCCAAAATATCCAGTCTTGAGTAAGGGAGTCACAACCTATTGGGTCACCTATATTAGGAGCGAGAACTGAGAAGTTCCCAAATGGGTTTGGTATGACTGGTGTGTTAAAGTATGGCACTGGAACGGTTTTAGAAATAAATGTGGTTCCCCATGGGTTTATCTGACTTAGTGTTATGGTGTAACCAGTACTTGGTGCTGTATACATGTGACTAGCTGTTACTTGTAAGGGTGGTGTAAGTTGTCCCGTATTACCATCACCCCAATCAATATCATACGGTGCAATTCTTAAAAACTTTCTAAATTCTAAATCTGCAGTATTAAAAATAGTAATACTATTATTATTTCCTGTGTAAACAAAATTTACTAAAACATCTCTTTGTACTGCTAACCCATCAAATGGTGTGTAGACACCAATATCGTTAAAGTCTTGAGTAAGTAAAATAGGTATTGTTATTCCGGTTAAACATGGTACTGGTGGTGGAAGAGGTGCAGTGGAGGTTAGACTTCTCCAAGAAGCACACCTATAATCATTTCTAACTTTTGCTTTCCAATATTCACATTTACCACCATTAATAAAAAAACAATTATTACAATTCTGTTCAGTAATTGAAATATTCTTTTTTTCCGACACATAGGATTCTGGCAATTGTATTGGTATTACATCCACTTGTCCTGGGTATAATCTTCTACTAATTTGTAAAGAATGTCTTTCCATAGTTTATAACGGGTTAATATATTCCCAAAATTCTATGGGTGTATTTATGTCAGTTCCTACTCTCGTTCCAGATAAATCTTCAATCCAGTAAGTAAAATTATTCTTATCTAATTTTAACCTATAATACATATTATTAGAAGGGTCAAAACTTGTAGGATTAGGAATTGTACTAGGGTCAACATTAGTAAATCTAGAAACTTCTCCATCTCTTCCATTATAAAACTTACATGACATATAAAAAGTATTAATGTTTAAGTAGGTACTTTCTTTTAACCAATAAAAGAAATAACCGATACTTTTATTATCCATATCAAAGTGGTATCGTGGGACTGGTACGTTTCTAGCTGTTTCCACTATTGTATTTAAACCACTTGCGTCTAATATTGGTGAGTCAGGTACATTCATGTCCAAAGCTGCCCAACCTGTTTGTACAGCTGCGGGAGTCGGAGCTACAGCCTCATTTCTACAATCCGCATCTATAGAACATAAATTTAATCGTTCACCATTTACTGGACTTATAATATTTGACATATAAAATTTCTGTCTTGTTTTTACTGGGGTATCGTGAAAATCTAACTTAAAAAAACTTTTTATTAAATCAGAAGTATTCTCCGCTAACTCTGCGTTTGTATACCCTTTAAAATTAAAACCAAATGGGTATGGTTGGAATGGTGACGCAAAGGGAAGTGTGGTTGGGTATGTTCCCGTAGAAGGTTCAAAAAAGTTAAATTGGTAAAATATGTCTGGACTTTCATCACTATTATTTAATAAAGGTGCATGCCTAAATCTAGTTACCTCAAAATCCTTAGTCGGGTTTACGAGTTGCCTAACAACATCATCCTCGTATGTTTTTATTAAATCTTCTCTACCAGTTTCATCAAAAGTAGTACCGAATCCTAGTTGGATAACTGGGTCTTTTGTATTTATATTAAATGTAAATTTATTCACAGCCATCTATTAAAAAGTCATCTATTATATTTGTTATCCCTGTTACTGACAGGTCTGATTCCGCTCTAATCTGTTTTTGAACGTAGAACGGAATAATTTTACTTGGGTATTGAGCATTATTCATAAATGGATAATCTACTCCATACCCTCCTTCTATAAACCCTATTTCCCACAAATCTCTCCATCTCCAAGTTTTTTCTGGTTCCCAATATTCAGCCCAGTCAGGTATATTAATTACTTCTTGTGGGTCTCCAAATTCAATATATGTTGAGAACCTTCTAATTGGTACTTCGTGGTGTGGTTTATAAATATATCCTTTCTGCCCATCTATAGTGGTTTGACCCATCATAAAGACAGAGTTGTTCCACGAGAATTGGTGTTTTATTTCACTTATAACTCTTTCTTTTAATTCTTCAGAATTATACTCACAAAAGTCTCCTCTTAGTAAGTCTCCAACTCTTAATTCAGTGCCTCTCATTAGTCCCGTACCACCTGGCAATATATCTACTATAGGCCCGGACGGTTGTGGGTCACCTATGTTTCCTCTTACAATATTAGGACCTACAGGTCCAAAAGGTAATGGTACACCTGCCGCGTCTCCAACACCACTAATAGAAGTATCCATAAATGTAAGTGGGAAATTCCACTCCCAACCGTATTTAGGTGGGTAATCAAAATAACCTAAATCGTTTCTTAGAAATACTGTTACAAATAAGTCGGTAAGTGGCCTTCCTAAATTATCCCTAAGGGTTTTTACATCTACATCTTGTGTAAAAGAATACAAATATGACGGATAAGAATTCTTAATTGAAATTCTACACTGTCCTAGAGGGGTTACCCTATCAATCTGTTTAATATCTGGAAAAACACCTTGTTCAAAACCACAATCATCTAAAACTGCATTAGAAGCTTTAGTTAATATTTTATTTACTCTAACATAGTATTCAGAAATACTTTTAGGGTTTGCTTTATTAGTTTGTCTTTTCATTGTTCCCATTGCAAAGTTAGGAAGTGTAGGAAACCCTATCACTGTACCTTGAGGGAGTAGTAAATTAAAGACTCTTTCTGAGGAATTTCTAGTTTCATCACCTATACTATACACCGGAAAAGTATTATCTCTAAGAGTGTAAGTGGTCCCCTGACCGTTATCCATATTTAGTACCACGTATTCACCTGTGGTTAACCCATGTGGAGCGGAACAATAAAATCTAATCATATCCCTACCGTTAAGTGTTATTTGTTTTGTGTAAAAAGCGATTCCTTGATGTGCTAAAAAAGCTATTCCATTTGTTGTTGGGGATTCTTCTGCTTGGTACCACATTCTTTGGTCACTCATGCATTCAGCTGGGTAACTAAGGAACATGTTCCAATTGGTTGTTGTAGATACAAATTCATCAACATCTTTTCTTTTAAAATCAAATTCTTGAAATTGTGGGTATCCTGGCCATGGTGTTGATGCGGTACCTCCTGAAGTGTGTAGATAATATAATTGTTGAAATAATAGTGTTGTAAATCCACTGGAGCTGGAAGTTGTATCTGTATTTATAGCTAACCCACCATAATCATTATCTACAAAAGGTGATATTTTACCGTACACCCTATAATTACTTATATTTTGTCTCTCATCATTGAACCTTTCATTAATATTCAAATTTACTGTTCTATCTCCTTGTATTAAAGGCCTAGAAGTGTCGTTAAGTGAAACTTGAAAAGTTAAATCTTCTTCAGTTGCACCAGCAAATTTCTTACTTGGTATTACTTTTAGTATGTTTTTTCTATTTCCCATAATCTAATCTAAAGGTGGCATATAACCATTAACAAATTTATCATAAGCATTATTTCCTTGGTATAACCCGAAATAATAATGGTAGTACCCCATTGATACTTCAGAACTAGATGGTATAAGGTCCGGAATAGGTCCTGTTGGTGGGACAATTATTGGTCCTGGTTGTGCTTTATTTACCACTAGGCTCATTGTTGAGTTGTCGGCAGCGTCCCAATTATTATTCCTATCCCCAAAATTAACATTAGTTTTTTTCCATGGATAGTATGGTATTACTTGTGAATACGCATACCCCCCACTCTGACCCATTAATTTACTTCTTAAATCCATACTGTCAACCTTCATTTCTTTCTTAGCGTATAAATTGTTGATATTAGGGTCAATTATTGCAGGTGGTAATGGTCCATAGTTTGGGTCTGTTGGGTAATAAAAAGGACTTTGATACTTAAAAATAGACATTTCATTATTAAAAGATACTGCTTGTGCAATATCCCCATCTAGTAGTCTATATTGACCACCACTAATACCAGCACTACTAGCTTTTAGTTTTCTCTTGTTTCTATTAGGTGAACCTCCAGTTGCTGGAAAACTAAATGTTTGCCATGACCTATTACCTCCAAACCAGTTATTAACTCCCGCAAATTGTATTTCACTCCAATTATAATTCATTAATTTTTGGTTAATAAAGTAATCTAAAATTCCTGCTGGAGATTGAGCTGAAGAAGATTGTAATTTGTCTACAAAAAAATCATTATCCAATTCACTATCACAATCTATACAAGAATTATTGGTGGTTAAATCTTCAAATGTTCCTAACTCTAATATTGTGGTTGGATAATTTATTCCCTTGTAAAACAATCTGTAGTTTATGGTTGCACTTCCACCATTTTCTGGTTTTTCGTATTGGAATAGTCCTCCCGCTGTAGGATTTGATGATTGAAACAGTCCCGTGGTTGGATTATAGGGACAACTTCTATAATAATATTCGTTAGGGTTAGTAAAACCGTCATCGGGACCTACTATAATGTCTCTACAAAAATAATCTGTTGTGGTCTCTGTAAGTGTGGATGGGTCTGTAGTTTTTATTTTTTTATTGTCAAATCTAAAATGGTATAAAGTACCTCTAATCCAAGAAGCCCAGAATCCCATATTAAATATTCCTTGACATAATCCATTATATATATTTTTCCTTACTCTCCATTCATTAAGACCAAAGAATATAACCGCAAGTCTAAGTAATAGGAAAACCGCAATTGCTATGGTAAAACCATCTATAATAAGACCTAATAAAATACCACTTAATGCTGCTCCAACCCCAGGTATCCATGCGGCCGCAGCTCCAATTGCTATCATTGTCCATATAGCTGTTGTAAAAGATGCTTCTAATCCAGACCCATCATAACTAATAGTATAACATCCCGCCATACTTGTTTTATTTTCACCATCATCTAAATCTTCACCATGTTCTTCACTGTAATATAATTTATTACTTTGTTTTAACGCTGGAATTTGACAATTGGGGTCATCCACTAGTGGGTTACCTGAAGCTTGCTGAATGTCACCCGCCCCCCAAATTCCTGGAAAATCCATATCAAAAAACGAACCACAATTACAATCTTCACATTCTTCATATTTGGTTAGTGGTAATCTATACTTCATAGAAGTTACTGCCCCTACCAACATTTTTGTCATAGTTATCGCAATAGCCACTTGTATTAAAGCAAAAGCAAATGAACCTACCGCACTTAAAATTGAACCTATGGGAAGTAAAGCTCCTAAACCAAGCACAATATTTAGTATTGAAGTCATTTGATTAGCCAAATCATTAACCGCGAATGCAATATACATTAAAAGACCATATGTTTCAAAAACCACCATTACCGCTAGAAGAATGTACGGTACAAATATGGATAAAACGGTTAAAAATAATGTTAATTGGGTTATAAGGAAAATAAAGGAACCTCCTCTAAACCCATCATTTGCAGGAAATTCTTTTATACTTCCACTACAGTCTACTTCTTTAGCTGGATTGGTACTCTTTATCCCTATAAAGTCCCATCTATTTCTTTTAGCCCCATAACCACTATGTACCGTACCCCTACCTGGGATGTCGGCACTGTCTGCTCCTGAATCAAAAGGTGTTTGAGCATAATCATTTCTATAAAGGTCTATGAATTGGGTTAATGTATATACCCTGTCCGGAAACATTTCGTAAAAATAATCTTCACCTAAGAATGCTGGTGAGGATAAAAAGTTGGTACATTTTGCCGCTGTAGTAGTGTGTGAAGCATTCGGGTAATCTAGTAAGTCTTCACTAAACGCGTAACTTCCAATAAAATCTGAGGTATATTCTCTAATGTTTGGTACTAGGTATTTTCCTTTACGGGTACCTGATGATGTTTCACTATCAAAACTAATTCTAAATCTATATTTTCCCCTTGTAGGTACCCCTATTGCTGGGTTGTCTGATATTTGTTCATTTCCATATTCATCCGTATAAACATAATCTAAGTTCATCGGTACTTTTGCCACAAATGAACCAGTTCCGTCTATATTATGTAAATTAATTTTTTCTAGTTTGGGTCTACATGAACAATCTGGATTTTCTTCATCACCAGATTCGAATACTGTAAATCGTATAGCTTCTATTTTACCACTACCGGTAGTTAATTTACATACATCTCCTTGGGTTTTTCCAGGACCACACTGCCACCCTAAACTACCACTATTATCATCACTAATAATACTACCCATAAATAAAGCGTTGGGTCTAAATTCAACATTAGAATCCCTCAAATCGAAATCTACTCTAGATATACCAGAATTACACATTTCATCATCACCCCAAAATGAAACAGATTCTACAGTTTTATTTTGAATTACTATTTGTGGTAGTGTATCTAAATTTTCTGACTCATTGAATATTGCGGAATTTTTAAAGTTTTCTATTGAGACACCTTGTGAAACAAAATCGAATGGTTTCATAGAGTAACATCCAATGTCACTTACGTCTACTGACATATGCATTTGATGAATACCTAATGGTACACCCCAAATCATGTAGTCACCATTTTCATTGGTTTTTGCTGTAAATTTATAGTATTTCTCAAATACTTCTAATTTAAGTGGGTTGGATATGGTCTCTTCTGCTGTTAAAAAACTTCCAGTGGGTGTGTGTCTATTATGTTGTTTAGTGGTAGGTAAAAGATTATATCTATACCCTTCTTCATTTTTATCTGTAACATCTTTAAAAGGATACATAGCTGTTATTGCGTCATCCTGTTCATCTTCTGAGGTTAAAGGAATGAAAATAGAAAGCTTTGCATTTGGTACACCCAATCCACTATTTGCGACCACTCTTCCAACAACAACTCCGTAATCTGCACACATTCGAGCATACACTTCTGATTGGGTCAATTTGAGACTCAAAATTTCTAAAAGGTCAAAGTCTTGTTGCAAGTTTACTTTTACAAACTTATCTTCACCTACTTTTGTTCTTATTCTAAATGATTTGGGCATAGATTACTTTAACAGATAAATATTTGTTCTGTCAAAATTAAAAGTAATATACACTACCTATTTGTAAATCTAATTATGTGATGGATGGTTGGGATAAAGTTTTAATCCTTATAGCTATATCTTTATTCGGTAACTTAACCTGAAATATCTGGTTAGGTTGTGCGAATAACGTACCGTCAATTAAGGCTATTTCTTTTGTAGATGCGTTTTTATAAGGCTGTGATACCGTATTTTCCGAGTAATCACCCCCTACTTTATTGATTAATCTAAGGTCTACTAAATTTATAACACCTGGTTGATTTACTATGTCTTTAGTTAGTTCACCAGTAAAAACATCTTTACCCATTTCTTTATTATCTGGACTAAAAAAAGTGGTAGTTTTATCAATTATGTTAGTTATAATGTCTGCTTGGTTATATCCTGGGTCTACTATTAAGTCCATTTCAACTGATAAATCAATTACTTCTGCTGACGTAACACTTATATAATCATTTAACATTCGATAGTCTGATAAGTACTCTGCTATATTTTTCATCATCGTAGTACTAACTTTAGATGTTAGTGAACCATCTTCAGAATAAGACAATAGATTTATAAAAATCTTATTTTCTATCTCCATTACCCCTACTTTTGCTGGTGCACCAAAAACACTAGGCATTGTTTGTATTCTAGAAATATAATCATTTACTGTTACAGCTCTTTGTTGTGCGGAAAAATTAAACGAAATATAATTTCTTATTTCTTCTACACTAGGTTGGTTTGCACCTCCAATTGCTGAAGTTACATTATTAACAGTTAAAGAGTCTCGTACAGCTGAATTAATACTACTTATAGGTCCATTGATTGCAAAATCTATACTGGCTATCGTATTAACACTATTAGGTCCTACGTTAGTTCCTTTACCACCACCTACACGATACTGAATAAAAATAGTTGTGTTAGATTGAGGTGCTCTACCAAGTGATAAATTATTCATATATTGATTTAAATCTAACTTATAACCTGTTGACGTTAAATCATCTAATGAGTCTTCAGCGGAACTACTTCCACCACCTAAAGTCATAAAAAAGAAACCTTCTGGGGTGTATTCACTAATAAATCTTTGGTCTGTGTTTTGCCATCGTCCTATTTTAATTCCTGGTTTATCTGATTTTTTAGTACTATCTTCTACGAATACCTTATCTTGTACTAACGCTTCTACTTCGTACCATTTATTTGTTGCGTTTATAAAATCTGTATTTTTGGGTAAGGCTTGTATGCTGGTTCCGTCTTTTTGCATTACTGCTGTCACTCCTAAAATATTTTTTTCTGGTAAAAAAACTTTAAGGAATGGTTTAACATCCGTACTAGTTATTACTTTTTTAAATACTTTAGTTACTCCATTTACTACAACTTCTCTTTTAGTTATGGTGTAATTTATAACATTTCCGTTTGAGTCAAAATTAGGTGTTTTGGTTCTGTTTGGGAAACCTTTACTGTCGTAAGCACTTGCAAAATCTACATCGTTTACTAGTTCGAAAACTTGTCCCCCACCTTTAAATTGTGAATTTCTACGTAATAGTCCTAGATATCTAGTGTTTTCCTTATCACCCATAACTGGAACCGTAACGGAAAGGTCAACCACAGCTACTGAAGGTCTATTGCCGGGTATTTTAAGACCATAGGTTTTTGCTATGTTATATAGTGACGACCTTTGTTGTGCATACTCTAATACCGTTTCTTGTAGACTTCTATCTATGTGGTAATTAAGGTTATCTCCAATCGCAGCATTTAAATCTAATAAAACAGAAAAGATTGAAGCGTCATTAGCGTTTTGGATTAGTTCTGGATATTGTTCTCTGACGTATTTTAACAGGTCGGTTCTTAGTCCAACAAAATCTCTGTCTGTGTATGATATTTTATTATTTGCCACTATAAATTAATTATTATAAAATCTTTAGTTTCGAACGCACTACTAGTAGTGGTGAAATCAACTCTTACTTTAGCTGTATATTCTTCTGCTGCAGCTCCTGACACTCTAAATACTCTATCATCGTTTGTATTTACTAAAGTACCTTCACTTTCTTCAGCTTCTTGAAGAGGTGTTACTTGTATACTATCAATTCTAAGGTTAGGTATGTATTTGTCAACCTGTTCTCTTATCTCTGCCTCAATAGAATCGAACGTTGGGGTGTCCATTGGTTCGAAAATGTATTCGTATAGACGAGTTCCAAAATCAGGTAAAAAATACCTCATACCTTTCCTAGTTAGGAGTAAGTGGATTAAATCGGCTTTAATCTCATCTTCTGGAGTGTCTGTTAAATCAAACATGTACCCCAATCTACTCTTATTTAAAGGAAAATTTATCCCATATGTTCCGAATTCTGGCATTATAAGTTTTTTATATAAATACTTCTAAGATTAGTTTATTGTGGTATTGTTTATTATAGTATTACTCTTACTTGGTTGGTAAGCACAGTGTCTACAATTACTACCACAACAATATCCTCTTTTTTTGTGGTAGTCTTCAGTCATAACCATTTTACCATCTTCCCAGTAAAAATCTGTAGGTTCTAATTTTGGTTTTACAAATTCTTTATAATATAGTTCTTCAATCCAGTCGTCTTTCCTTTTCATTATTACCCCTCAGTTTCACTCAATTCTTCTATTTTATTTAAGTCAACATCTATTTCACAAGTCCCCCCAGCACACGCTAATTCACCAGTTAAATTTGTATTGTCATCTAATTCAACAACTTTAGACAAATCTATATCCTTCAATGATTTCATCATCTCATAATATTTTTCTTCAGTAATATCTTCAAACGGTGCTTGTGTATACGTCCCACCATTATAAGGTAAAACAGAAAGGCCATTATAAGATTTTCTATTTTCCCACATCCACTCTCCTGCTGCATTCCATTCATGACCTCTCAATGAAATTGTTGCGGACACGTTGTGTGAGTTTGAACCATTTCTGTGACCTGCTTTTACCCACTCTGTAGCGACTTTTTTAACTCTTTCTAGTAGTTGGAAAGGTGACTCTGTTCTCATTATAGAACCTTCTGGTGCTTTTTGTGGTATACTAATTACCGCTGTATCGTGTGGTCTAAAGTATTCGTCTTCTACCAATTCTGGATGGTTATTTAATAAATAAGTGTAAATAGCTTCATTCTTACCAACCCTAACTCTTCTAATATAATAATCATTATGCCAAGCGTGAATACCTGATGAAGTTCCTAATGTTAATGAAGTTGTTCCTGCAGGTTTAACTGTTGTACATCTTGCTGATTGGTTTATCCCTATTAACTTTGCAACTCTTGTATTTTCTCTTTTTACTAGACTGGCCGCCTTTGACATGTCATAGTTTAATACTTTTCCAGAACCAATTCCGGTCATTGAGACACCTATTAGAGCATCTCTTTCGGTTGTTTGTTGCCATATTTCTCTTAGATAGTGGAATGAGGTGTATCCCGCTTGTAGTGTACCTATAAATGACGCAACCTTAACTCTCTCATTTAGGTCTTCTTGTGATTCTATGTTTG